>Ga0209249_1000376_pt1 | contig 56322 bp, 57 predicted proteins | sample SaaInlV_200m_DNA_4_FD_184653 | JGI IMG/M metagenome (GOLD analysis project Ga0209249, IMG submission 184653) | Marine microbial communities from expanding oxygen minimum zones in the Saanich Inlet - SI037_S3LV_200m_DNA (SPAdes) (version 2) | ecosystem: Environmental > Aquatic > Marine >...
TTTAATCATAAGAATACATTAATCACAAAATATGCTCTAAACATGTATCTCTTCTTCTGAGATATAAATCTTTTGATAATTAAGTAAAATTAAAAGATATAAAAAATACTTTGGCTAATATTTAACAAGAGATATCTTCTGGAAAATAAGAATATTTGTATATCTTTAAAGCTTTATAATAATGGTAATTACGGATTTTTTCTGGAAATAATTTTTTTAGGTCCTCAAATATTTTATATAACTCTTGTTGGTTTAAAAGTTCACAATCAAATTCAAAATCACTACCACCAATAAAAATATCTTGATAAATTATATTGGGATGTTGTATTACATATTGTTTTAGTGAAGGAATTATGCTTACATCTTCAAGATCTAAATCAATTTTATAATATTTATATCCAAACTTATCAAAATTTATAAGAACTTTATATGCCATAATTACTTTATTTTTTTCAAGATTTTTTAGTTTATATTTTATACCAGTTGGAGTCATTTTCATTTTTTTGGACAAATCTAAAAGTGAAATACGAGCATCTTCTTTAATTAAATTAAGAAGCTGTATATCTTTATTGTCATATTGATAGAATTTGGAACTTCCTATTGATATGGGTGACAGATTATAATATTTCTTTTCAGTTAAATAATTCCTATTAAAATGTACATAATTAAGACAAATACTAAATTTTTTTTTTAAAATATAAGGCTTAAATATTTTAAGAAATTTCTCATAATATATTTGATATTTCTGTAAATCTTTAACAAAAAAACCAATAGCAAGATCATATTTACCATCAGTTTTATATACTGTAAAAATATTTTTTTGATTAATTAAATAATTAATCATTTTTTCTTCTATTTCTGTACTAGTATTTTTTAAGCGAAGATAAAGCCGTATATTTTGATATCCTAACTTAGTAAAATCAATAATAGCAATATATTTTTGAATAATCTCTTGTTTCTCTAATTGTTTTATTCTATACCTTACAACATCTCTACTTAATTTTATTTTTTTAGCTATTTTATTAATTGAAATTCTTGAATTCTTATCTAATTCAAATAATATTTGTGAATTTTTTTTATCTAATTCCAAGGTATTTACACATATATGAAGAAAACTATTTAAATATTTTGGTTTATGTGGAATTATTTGTCCCAACTTTTATTATTCTAATTAATTATTAAATCAGTGGAATGGAAGAAAATAATTCTTTAGAAAAAATAGTAGATCAAGAAATTATAAGAAATTCAACTAAAAAAACAATTTTAGTTGATACTATAGGAAATATATCTTATTCATTAACAGTAGGAATCCTATTAGATTACTGTATAGGTTTAAATTTAGCTGGAATTATTGCTTCAAGAGCTTCAGCAACAGCAATGAATTCAGTTACAGGTGGACCATATGGATGGTGGAGAGAAAAAGCTTTTGAAATTACACAAACAAATGAAAAAAGTGGAGGTCTAAAAAAAGGATTTGTCGACTTACTTGCATTTAACACATTCCAAGTACCAATTTATGCTGTAGCTATTATTATGGGTAGCCTTGTTTCTGAAGGTGAAATTGATACGGAAAAAGTTCAAAATGGAACAATGTATCTGGCATCAATTTCAGTATTTATTGCCCCAACATTAGGTTGGTATATGGATGGTTGTAGAAAACTTTTCAATGTAAAACCAGCTACAGAAGGAGCATATAAAAAGAAATTATAATCTCAATTTTAATTACTTACATCATTATTTTTTGATTTCAATTGTTTTACAATGTTTACATTTAACATTATATTAGGAATTTTACATTAATACAATTTTCATAAGATTAATAACACTTAGAATATTTTCTATTTATTACTTGTTATTCTAAAAGAGTAACAACTGCATAAATTTTATAAACCCTATCTAAATTTTATAAAAATAGGGAGAAAAAATGCAAATCAAAACACAAAGATATAATATTGCAGTAGACGAAATTTCTAAAGGTGGTCCAAGCGGTTACGAATCAGTTTATTTAACTTCTGAAGGGGATAATGCAACTAGTGAATTATACTCTCTTCTTGAACAATTTGAAGGTAGACTTTTACCTGCTGAAGCTAGAGTAATTAGACAAAGAAATGGTTCTGGCTTAGTAGAGGCAATAAAAGGAGATAAATCTCTTGGAATTGCATCTGGTTTTAAACCAAGCGGAGCTTATCATTTTGGTCATAAATTAGCATCATCTGCTGTAGCTTTTTTTCAAAAAAATGGAGCTCAAATTTTTATTCCAGTAGCTGATATAGAATGTGAAATGGATACAAGATTATCAAAAGAAGCTTATGGTTATTGGGCAGCTGATAATCTTTTAGATTGGGGTGCAAATGGAATTAATTTAGATGCAGCTCATGTATATTTACAATCTGAAGAATTTAGAGTTAATACACTTGCTTATTATTCAGCAAGAGGTTTATCTTTTGAGCTTGCTGCTGACATTTATGGAATGGATAAATTAGTTTCTGACTTCCCATTTCTCTTTGCAGGAATAACTCAAGTTGGAGATATTATTTTGCCACAACATTCTGATTTTGGAAATTTTCATTCATTTATGGTTAGTGGACAGGATCAAGATGGTCATATGAAAATGACTGTTGCTTTAGCAGAGGCTGCTTTGAATCGTGGAACTAGTTTTTTGGGTGTTCAAACAATTCCATCAGCTTTTTACATACCTCATATTAGAGGAATTCAAGGTAGTAAAGCAAGTTCAAGTAAACAAGAAGGAACATTATATCTAGGTTCTGGACCTATGCAAGAAAGTTTAGATGAGAGAATTATAACCAATTTAAGAAAATTTGATAGTGCAGACCCTTTACAATTAGAAAGATGTGCTCTTGACATGGTTAGATATATAGATTTTTTCAATAAAAGGAGTATTGTAAATTTTGGAGAAATTTCTCAGGATCAAAGATATTTAATTTACTTAAATGCTTTAGATCATACATACGGAAATAAAAAAATTGAAGCTCAAAGTAAACTTGATTTACATTTAATTGATATTTGTCGTTCAAAAGGACAAAATAATGTTGAACTTGTTAGAGATTCATTAAAAGAAGCTTTAGTTGAACATCAAAAGAAAAGAGAACTAGTTTTGGAATATGCAAAAGCAAAAGCAAGTTACCAACCACAAGGTGGATGGGGTATGGATGATGAAAAACCAAGTCAACCAGACTTTTGGAAAGTTCCTGAAAGAGCAGTCGTAGATGAAAGTAAAAGAAATCAAACCGAATGGCAAGATTTAGTTGTTGCTATGGCAGATCAGCTGGTACCATAAAAAATGTTAAAAGAATATTTATCCCAGGAAAAATTAGTTCAATCAGTTTTAACAGTCGAAGAATTAGAAAGTTTAGCTAGAAATAGAGATTCTTTAAATCTAATGATGGGTTTAACTTTTGATAAAGGTCAACCACTAGATATGTTAAAATATTCCTTATTTATTATGTCTCTAAGTGATATAATTGCTAAAGAAGGAGCAACTGTAAATAGTAATTGGTTAATTGCAGATCATTTTATTGTCGACATAAATAAAGATGCAAGTGCATTAGAAGCAAGAAAACAAGTTGATAAAAGGATAGGTTTCTTACAAAAACTTAATGAAGTTTATGCTGGGAATATTGGTTTTGTTTTATCTTCTAAATTAAGTAAAAGAGATGAATATCAAAATAATTTAGATAGACTTTTAGAAGAAGCAAAAATTAATCCAGAATTTAAAAGATTAGTTTTAAATGCAGTTCCAAAAGAAAGAAGAGATAATCCAAATGCATTAATTTATCCTTTTGCAGAATTAGCAACTATTCAAACAATGGACACTGATATAAAAGTTGGACCTCCTTACGAAGTATTTTATGACGGTCCTGCAAGAGAATTTTCACCTATTGTAGGTTTTAAAAAATATGTCGCAATTCATTTAACAAGAGGCTTCCCATTTGGAAATCCAGACATTCCTGAAGGAGTTTCTGAAGAGATAGAAGCTTTTGGAATTCTACCATATAAAATTACTAGCAAAGGGCTTGCTGATTATAGAATTGATCCAATAAATGACAGTTTAGAAAAAGTTGCAAGTTTAATTGAAGAAACAACAGATCAAAGATCCTTAGTTGATTTATTAGTTATTCTTAATCAAGCTAAACAAAGACTTGGAATAAAATCAGAGAATGTTTATCCAACTGATTTAAGAGAGTTAAAAGATCAAGCAACTTCATCATATACTGAATATGTACACAAACCCTTGAGAGGATAAAAATGGATTTAGAAAAAATATTAATCGTAGGAGCTGGAAATGGTGGTCAAGCAGCAGCAGTTGATTTAACTAGTCGTGGGTTTAAAGTTTGTTTATATGAATTTCCAGAATTTTCTGATAAATTACAAACTAAATTAAAAACACAAAGTATTACTGCAGAGGGAATTCTTACTGGTGGTATCAAAATAGATTTAATTACAACTGATGTAAAAAAAGCTTCAGAATATTCTAAAACTGTTCTTGTAACAATGCCTGCTTTTGGTCACCAACATTTCATTTCTACTTTCAAAGATGATATTCAAGAAGATTCTAGAGTTTATTTTTTCCCTGGAAATTTATCTACTCTGTTAACTTTAGAAATGAGTAACTTAACTGAGAAAGGAATTTCTCTTGTTGAATTTAATAGTTTACCTTATGGGTGTCGAATTAAAGAAGATGGAACAATAAAGATTGGAATTAAAAATAGTTTGATGACCTTTGCTGCTTTTCCAGCTATTGATACTGAAAAAGTGGTTGAAGAAGTTGAAAAATTATATCCTGGGCAAGAACAGAGTCTAGATATTTTAGAAGTTGCATTAAGTAATCCAAATCCATTAATTCATCCGCCTGGTGTTTTACTTAACATAGGAAGAATAGAGCATTCAGATGGAAATTTTTATATGTATAATGAAGGCATGACTCCATCTATTCTAAAAATAATTGAATCTGTTGATAAAGAAAGACAAAAAATTGCAGAAGAACTTTCATATAAACTAATTGCTTTTAGTGAATTTGGTGGTATCCTAGTTGATGGAAGAAAAGAACATTTTATTACATGTGGTGAAGAGGCATTAATGTTGGGTCCTTGTAATAGAAATAACAGATATTTGACTGAGGACGTTCCATATGGTTTAGTTTATTGGAGTGAAATTGGAAAAAAATTAGGAATAGAAACTCCTCATACAGATGCGATTATAACTATGACTTCAAGTATTTGTGATTTAGATTTTTCAAAACAAAGAAATTACATAAGAGATTTACTTCCAGATGGTTCAAGAGAGATGAGAAGATTTTTATATAGGGGGAAAATTTAAACTCAAAAAACAAAATGGAATTAGACAAACTATTATCACAAAATGGACTTGTACAAGAATATCCTAGAGCACAAGATATTAGAGAAAGAGCTAGCTTATCTTCTCCTATCAAATTATTTTATGGAGAAACATATGATGATAAAGGCCATACTATTGATAGTATGAAATATTATTTATTTGTTGCAGATTTAGCTGATTCATTAAGAGAAGAAGGTTTTTTTGTTGATCCAACAATTCTTGTCGCGGATACAGCTGCATGTAGAAATATAAAACCAACTCTTAAAGATCGTTATATGTCTTTAGGGAATGAGCGTGCAGATTTTATAAGAAAAGTAAATGATATTTATGGTACTGGTTTAAAGATTTTAAAAATGAGTGATTATATTGATTCAGATAAATTTCTTTCTGAAAGAGAAAAAATAATTGGTCTTTGTAAATCAGAACCTGAGCTTATGGAAGATATTGAAAGATCTGTTCCTCAGAGTAAAATAGATATTGAAAGAAAAAAAGGTTTTCTTTATTCATTTGATGAAATTACAACTATTCTTGATCTTGATATAAAAATTGGTCCTCCTCGTGAAAATCTATATGATGTCCTTGCTAGAAAAATTGCAACTAAATATGGGAAAAGGGGACTGATGTCATTATTTTTAACTCCAACTTTTCCAGTTGGTGTTGATTGGACATACTTTTTCATAAATGAGGGGATTGAAGATCATGGTATTACTGCATACAAAGCAGGAAGTAAAAGGTTACAACATTTCAGAGTTCTAGTTGGAAAATCTGATCCTAGTATTATTAGAGGTCACATTGATAATTCATTTATTTCAACAAACTCAGATCTTCCAAATCCTGTTTTAGATATTGGTATTATTTGTGAAATGGCAAAAAGAAGAATAGAAAAATCAAATTCACCAAGTTCACTTGCAGATGAATTTTATAGAGGAGAAATTACTCCATCACAATTAAAAGAAAAAGTTAAAGGAGATATAGATAAATTTATTTTATCAAAATTTTAAGATGTCAAATATATACCCAATATTAAAAGGGCTTGTAGGAGCACCAACAGAAAAGAGATTTAATTTTATAGAATCACATCTCAAAAAATTAGGAATGGACCCAAGTGTTTATGAATTAGATTCTCAGAGAGGAAAAGATAAACACATTTCAGTAAAATTTGATTATGGTTCTGATCAGGAATTATGGCTTACTGCTAACTACGATACTTTTCAAAAATTACCTTCAGCAAATAATAATGCAAGTGGAGTTACAACTCTTTTAGATTTATCTGAGAGATTGTTACAAGGGGGAGATCTTCCAATAAATTTAAGATTAATATTTTTTGATGCTGGTCTGGATACAGATTTAATAACTCAAAGAAAAAGGAATCCTGGTTTTATTGCAGGGTCAAAATATTTTTTAGATCATATGCTGAACGAAGAAATTGATTTTATCGAAAATTATGTCGGAGCAATTATTTTACAAGCACTTGGTAAAGGAAATTTATGTACTTTCCAAAAAACTGGAAAGAAAAATGAAAACTCTAGCGAGTTAAATAAATTATTAAGATTAAGTGGGGATTCATTTGGAGACACTGTAGAATTAAAAGGACAAAGTCCTTTAACTGATAATATTTCTTTTCTAAGAGAAGGTTTAGATGCAACAGTATTAGCAAGATATCATGAAGGTTCTTGGCATAGAATGCAAACAAAGAAAGATGATCTTTCAAATATAAATCCAAATGTAATTCATTCAACAGTAGATTTTTTACATAATTTACTAATTTCATATGGAGGAAAAGAATAATGGATCAAAGTGAATTAGAAGAAAAAGCAAGAGAGAATTTTGAAACAAAAAAATCAATAAGCGCTGAAGAAAATTCTTATTATGAAGCAAAAATTGAAACTATGGGATTAAAAACTTTAGAAAGATTAATTCAATTTCATCCAAATCCAAGTAAACTTATGAAAAAAGGTGTTACCTTTGCTCATCAAGATTTAGAAACTGTTGTAGAAGCAATAGGAAGAAATAAACCTTGGTCTGTTATTTGTGGACTTAATCCTTCAGGGCCATTACATCTTGGACATAAAATGATCTTTGATGAACTCTTATGGTTACAACAACAAGGGGCAGAAGTTTATATCCCAATAACAAATGATGAAAGTTATGTTGTAGGAAAATCTCCAACGCTAGCTGATTCAAGAAGAATTGCTTACGATTCTGTTATTCCTAGTATTATAGCAATGGGTTTTGATTCTAAAAAAACACATATTTATGTAATGTCAGATTATCCTGAGATTTATAATGTAGCAATGGATTTATCAAAACATACAAATTTGAATAGGATATTTGGTGTTTTTGGTTTTGGAAAAGATGAAGTTGGTGAAAATCCAGGCACTTTATTTTATCGAGGTGCAGTTCAACTTGCTCAGATACTTCTTCCTCAATTTGAAGAGTTTGGTGGTCCACAAGCAACTTTAATTAATGTTGGTGTTGACCAATACCCATATTTATTATTATCAAGAGATGTAGCAAGAAAAAAAGGTTTTGTTCCACCTTCAGCAATTTTTACAAAATTTTTACCAGGTTTAAGTGGCACAGGTAAAATGACTTCAAGTAGGATAAAATCTTCAATATTTTTAACAGATAGTCTAAAAGATGCTGAAAAAAAATTAAAAAAGGCTTATACTGGAGGAAGTATATTAGCAGATTTTCAGAGAGAAAATGGTGGAGTTTTTGATATTTGTCCAATATATAATTTAAGAGCAAATCATTTTGAACCAGAATATGATTTAAAAGATAGATGTTCTTCTGGTGACCTTTTATGTGGTTATTGTAAGAAAGATGCAATTACTGAAGTCCTACAATATTTAAGTGAACATCAAGCAAAATTAGAAGATGCAAAATCCAGAATTGATGAATATTTATTAAAAACTCCTATTCGTTCTATTCTTTAAAAAATTATAAGTGAGAACGCTGGGATTTGAACCCAGATAAGTCGGGCTCTCCAGAATTTTTTTGGAGCCGACGACACTACCAGATTATGCTACGTTCCCGATTAAGTAAGGCTTATAAATAATAGATATTATTTAAATTTATCTGAATAATGGAGATATATAATGGAAATAAAGGAATTGTTTGCACAAAAAGGATTAGTTCAAGAATATTCTGATTTATCTAAAATATTGTCTCGAAAATCTCAAAAAATAAAAATTTTTTATGGTGAAACTTATGACGATAAAGGAAATACAATTGATAGTATCAAATATTACTTTTTTGTAGCAAATTTAGCTTATTGTTTAAAAAATATGGGTTTTAATGTTGAGCCAATTATTCTAATTGCAGATACTGCAGCTTGCAGAAACATTCCTTCAAAATTAAAAGAAAAATTTATTGAAATTGGAAAAGATCGATTAAATTTTGTAAAAAAAATTAATGAAATTTATAAAACTGATTTGAGAATCGAATTAATGAGTGATTATAATAACACTCCAGAGTTTAAGAAAAATTTAGACTTAATAAAAGAGATCTGTAATTCGAATGAAGAGCTTATGAAAGATATTGAAAAAACTGTTCCTCCAAGCAAAATTGAAATTGAGAGAGAAAAAGAATTTGCTTATTCATTTGAAGAAATAGCAACAATAATTGATCTTGATATAAAGGTTGGTCCTCCTCGAGAAAAATTATATGATATTGTTGCAAATAAAATATTAACTAAATTAAATAAAAAAGAATTACTTACTGCTTATTTAACTCCAACTTTTCCTTTGGGTTTAGATTTTGATTATTTTATTGCACATGAAGATATAGAAGAACATGGTATTACAGCATATAAAGCTGCGAGTAAAAGATTACAAGATAACAGAATTTTAATTGGAAAAACTAATTTAGATTCTGCTAAAAAACTAATTACAGATTCGTTTATCTCAAAAAATCAAAATCTTCCAAATCCTATTCTAGATATTGGTATTATTTCAGAGATGGCTGCACAGAGATTAAATGGTCAAATTGAAGCTATTAAATTACATGACCAATTTTATTTAGAAAATATGGATATAGATAAATTTAAAGAAGAGGTTTATAATTTATTAAGTAAAAATATTTTAGAACAATTTGAGGTTAATAACAATGGACATTGAAAGTATTTCAAAAAAAGAACACGTTGAAAAAGAAAGATTAAAAGAGGAAGCAGAGGATTATTATATTGAAAAATCAAAAGAACTTAGATTAAAAGATTTAACTCGTTTCAAAAAATATTTTCCTGAACCAAGTGAGAATATGAAAAAAGATATTGCTTTTGCTCACAAAGATATCGACAAAATTGCAACAGCTATTGTTAGTAAAAAACCTTGGGCAGTTGTTTCAGGTTTAAATCCTTCTGGACCATTACATTTTGGACATAAAACTATTTTTGATGAACTTTTATGGTTACAAAAACATGGAGCTGAAATATTTATTCCTCTTACAAATGATGAAAGTTATATTGTTGATAAAACAAAAACTTTAGCAGAATCTAGAAAAATTGCTTATGAATCAGTTATGCCTAGCATTATAGCTATGGGTTTTGATCCTGAAAAAACACATATCTTTGTAGATTCAGATTATCCTGATATTTATAATGTTGCTATGCAATTATCTAAACAATTAAAGATTTCAAAAATAAGAAGTCTTTTCGGATTTAAAGATAGTGATAATGTAGGTTCTTTATTTTATAGAGGTGCAGTTCAAGTTTCACAGATTTTACTTCCACAGTATATTGAGTTTAATGGTCCAATAATAACATTAATTCCAATTGGGATTGATCAACATCCATATATATTACTTGCTAGAGATATTGCTAAGAAAAATGATATGCTCCCTCCTGCTGAATTAATTATGAAATTTTTACCTGGATTATTAGGTGCTGGTGGAAAGATGTCTGCTTCAATTAAAGGAAGTAGTATTTTTTTAACTGATGACATTAAAGAGGCAAAAGATAAAATTAAAAAGGCTTATACTGGTGGGATAATGTCTTCCAAATACCAAAAAGAACTTGGTGGTGTTCCAGAAGTTTGTTCCATATTTTTACTTCAGAAGTATCATTTTTTAAATCAAGAAGAAGCTGAAGAACTTAATATTAAATGTAGAAGTGGATTAGTTCTTTGTAGTGAATGTAAAAAATGTACAAATGTTTTTGTTGAAAATTATTTAAAGGATCACAAAGAAAAATTTGAAAAAGCTAAAACTGAAATCCCTAAATTTTTATTGAAAAAAAGAATCACTTCTATTTTAGAATAATTCTTTTAAATTTATTCCCCAACATTTATAACTAATAAAAAAACAAAAATCTTATGTCTAATATAATTAAAATCAAAGAAATTGAAGTTAAAAGTATAATCACTCCTAGCAAATTACCTTCTGCTGATTTCGTAATCAATCCATATATTGGTTGTCTACATTCTTGTATTTATTGTTATGCTGATTTCATGCGAAGGTTTACAGGGCACGGCGACGAGAAATGGGGCGAATTTGTTGATGTAAAAATAAATGCTGTTTCTGTTTTGGGCAATTTAAATAAAATTAAAGGAAAAACAGTTCTTTTTGGTTCTGTTACAGATCCTTATCATTCGATTGAATCAAAATATCAAATTACAAGAAATCTTCTAAAAGCTTTAGTTAATGAAAAAACAAAAATTGAAATCTTAACTAAAAATGGATTACTAGCAAGAGACATTGATATATTACAAAAGTTTGAAGATATTACTGTGGGTTTTTCTCTTGCAATTCTTGATGAATCAACCAGTAAAAAATTAGAACCTTTTGCAAGCTCTCCTAAGATTAGAATAAAAACTCTTAAGGAAGCTAAAGAAGCAGGTCTAAAAACATTTGTTTTCCTTTCACCACTCTTTCCTTATATTAGTGAGATTGAAGAAATTATAGAATCAACAAAAGATTATGTAGATTATTTTATGTTTGAAAATTTAAATATTAGAGCAAATAATAGAGTACAAATTTTTAATTTTATAAAAGAAAATTTTCCTGATTTATTAGAAAAATATCAAGAGATTTATGACAAAGGAAATGAGATTTATTGGGAAGAACTTGAAGAAAAAATAAAAGTCTTATGTAAAAAACATTCTAAAGAATATAGAATATATTTTCATCATGGTAAAAACATTTAAATAATAAAATATTCTCCAAGTAACAATGAACAAAACTGACATTAAAGAAATAATACAAATAATTCTAAGCCATCTTGATAATCAAAAATTTACTTGGAGACTTGAAGGCAGTGCAAATTTACTAATTCAAGGAATAGAAACTTCTGTAAATGATTTAGACATTACAACTGATGAAGAAGGAATAAAAATTTTCAGAAATCAACTTAAAGAATATATTGAAAAAGATTTTTTTAGTGAAAAGATAAATGGCCCTTCAATTATATGTAATATTAACTCTTTTGAAATTGAAATAAATTGTTATGGTGATAGAAAAATAAATTATTTTGATAAAATTCAAGAAATGACTTGGGAAAATTTAGATATACCTATATTACCCTTAAAATGGGCTAGAGAATTTTACAAACAAATAGATAGAAAAGAGAAAGTTGAATTGATTGACAAACATTTAAATATTTCCTAATAATTCTTTTATTCATGATAATTCCAGAAAAATTAAAACAAGGCGACGAAATTAGAGTAATCGCACCAGCAAGATCTTTATCTTTACTTTCAGAAGAGAATATTAACTCTGCAATAAAAAATTTAGAAACTGAAGGTTTCAAAGTAACTTTCTCAAAAAATTGCAAAGAGTCAGATATTTTCATGTCATCTTCAATACAATCTAGAGTAGATGATCTTCATGAAGCTTTTTCTGATAAAAATGTAAAAGCAATCCTTACAGTTATTGGTGGTTTTAATTCAAATCAACTTTTAAAATATTTAGACTACGAACTAATTAAAAACAATCCTAAGATTTTATGTGGCTATTCTGATATAACAGCTTTAGCAAATGCTATAACAACAAAAACAGGATTAATTACATATTCTGGTCCACACTTTTCAACTTTTGCTTTAGAAAATGGTGCAGATTATAATAAAGAATATTTCAAAAAATGCTTATCTCAAGATAAAGAATTTACAGTTGAAGCTTCAAAGACTTGGTTTGAAGATGAATGGTGGATAGATCAAAAAATCACACCTAAGGAAAATGAAGGTTTCTTTGTAATAAACAAAGGTAAAGTTGAAGGAAAAATTATTGGTGGAAATCTTTGCACTTTTAATTTACTTCATGGTACAGAATTTATGCCTGATTTAAAAGATTCAATTTTATTCCTAGAAGATTGTGTTGAAGACGAAGATTTATTTGTCTTAAATTTTGACAGAGATTTACAATCTATAATTCATCTACCTGGTTTTGAAGGTGTAAAAGCTATTGTTTTTGGAAGATTTGAAACAAAATCTAAAATGACAAAGGAGAAATTATTAAAAATTCTTGAGACTAAAAAGGAATTAAAAGATTTACCTATTCTTGCTGGTCTAGATTTTGGTCATACTAACATTATGATGACTTTCCCTATAGGTGGAACATGTTCTTTAGATCTTGACGATAAAGTAGAATTGAAGATTATTGAACATTAAAAAAACTAGAATAATCTCCATCAAAAAAAGATTCACTTGAATAAACTGGGTAAGCTAGATATATTTCCCCACAAGAACATTTTGCATATACATCTCCAGAAAACTCATCAATTTCACAAATACTTCCTTCTCCGCAACATTCATTCTCAATTAGGCTTCCAATATCAAATTCATCTATCATATATAGCCTGATATTAGAACTCTTATTAAAGATTTTCTATAGAAAGCTTTTTAAAATACTAAATTTCTATGAGTATATCACGGGCTAGTGATCTAGTGGCTATGATGTCTCCCTTACAAGGAGAATATCGGAGGTTCGAGTCCTCCCTGGCCCATTACTTTTATATAATCTTAATGACTTCTCAACATTATGAAAGGAAATATTCATGGAATCGGAAATGAAGGTCGATATAACTATATAGTCTTAAATAAAGAACAAAAAATTATTGACTTTATAGAAAAAGTATTAAAGGACCTATTTCAAGAAGAGATACACTTAGAATATTTCTATACTGATGAATATCAATCCATTGAAGAAGCAAGAGAGAAAAAACCAGGAAAAAAAGTAAAGAAAAAAGTTGAAGAGATTATTGACCAAAGATTTAATTTTTCTGGAGAAGATTATAAAATAGATCTTATTTTTGGTAAAGATAAAGTTTTCATTATAGCTGATATCAGTCTGGATAAGAGAAAGGAATTAATTCAGATTCTCAAAGAGATGTTCAAATTCAATGGAGAATAAAATAAAATTTACTCCTAGAGCATTCTAATATTTAATCAAAAGCAATTACAAAGTTTTATAAATACTAACTAAATTTTTGATATTATGGATTTATTTCAAATAGAATTAGAAAAAACTAAGATTAATTATGATAAAAATTTTCTTAATGAATTGAGGGAAAGAAAAGGCACTTTAGAAGGGGAGATTTTTCTTGTTGCTTTAAAAAAAATGAATGAATTAGGTTTTGATGAAGTTGAATTATTACCCTATTTTAAACCTAGAGAAGATGGTGATCCAGCAATTCTTGTATATAATCCTTTTAATGAAACAGTATCTTTCTTTGAATTAAGTGAATATCTCCCTAAAGACATATTACCAAAATATGAAGCTCTTATTATTAAAATTCAAGAATTAGATAGCATTTAATAATTTTGAAATCTCTTTTTTATTTCTACCTGTAGCTTTAGCTAATCTTCTACTTACATGTTTATCAAAATCTGTTGTAGGTCCTAAAGAACATGGTTGTTCTTTATCTTCAAAATCTATAGTAATCGTATGATTACTACCTTTTCTTACATCAAATCCAAAACCTTTTGCAAGACTAGTTATATCAGCTATACTAATCCCATCAGTAGATCTACCTTCAGCTCCAGGAAAAGCTTTAGCTTTACTTTTATCAAATATTCGTGGAACTAATAATTTCTCTATTTGAGTAGCTAAAATATTCAATTTCTCAACTTGACTCTCAATATTTTTTAATGTATTTGTTATATCAATTATATCCCTCTTTCTTACATCTCCTTTTATTTTCACAAATATTAATTTAAAGGTAGAAATTAAAGCAGCACCAATTGTAAAAAATTCTCTTCCTTTTGTTCCAGCTCTTTTTTCAATCAAAGCTTTTTCTTCAGGTTTTATTTTATTAATTCTAATTTCCAATTGAGATATATGTTTCAGACATTTATCCAGTTCTGTTCGAAATTGATATTTTCCTACATCAGTATTAATATTTTCAAATAACTCCTCTAATTTAGGATTTAACTTGTTAATAGAATTAATTAAAAGAGTCTTATGTGATCGACCAATCCTTTTTTTAAACCATCTTGATATTCCAATAAAAAAACTCATATAAAAATAAAGCTTTTTATTATTAAAATACTTTTCTATTTTAGATTAGAGCTTATTGCACTAAACTTTTATAAACTTCTTCAAATTTACAATAAACATGAAATCCTTAGATTTTAATACTGCATTCAAATATCCTTTCAACAGAGCAAAAGCTATGTGGAATATTCTATGGTTATTCTTACCTATCATTGGTTGGTTTGCTTTGGGTGGATACGGTATTAGAATTGTAAAAGAATTTTCTCAAGGTAAATTCAAAAAATTACCTGTCTTAAAATTTAAGAGTGATTTAAAATTAGGTTTTATGATGTTTCTAAAAGCTCTTCCTTTTATTTTTGTATATATTGGATTAATGCTTATTTTAACTTTAATTAATGATTGGTTAAGACTTAGTATTGATACTTTACTGAAAATTTTAGTAGTTCCTATGTTAACAATTAATTTCTTTAACAAGGAAACTGTAGCTTCTTTATTTGAATTTAAAATTTTAAAAGCTGTTTTCAACAATTTTGGAGACTATCTTATGACTATATTAAAAAGTATAGGTCTAGCTTTAATCTTTTTTGCAATGTGGATTATTTTAGTAGGTATTCCAGCAGGTTCATTTACAAAGAACATTTTTTTAGCCGATTTTTATAGAAGAAGGATAAAATAATTCTAATTCCAAAGCTTTATAAATTAACACTTAAAATTCTATTTTATGTCATCACTTTTAAGAAAACTAAAGAATGAATCTAGGGCTGTTTTTCAAGAAGAACCAGGAGCAGACATAGTTAAAGCACTGGGTGCATTATTAAGTAGAAGAATTGTTATTTTAGAAACAGAAAAAAAGTTTTGGAAAGATGTTCAATATTCTGTTCTTACAAAGGGTTTATTACATAAAGATGAATTAGTTATGACATTTCCTGAAGTTAGAATTGAGAGTATTGATTTAGCTTATTATCCTGGAAATGATGAAACAACAGATTTAGCTAGAGAATTATTTAAGAAAGTAATTGCAGATGGCGACCCTGTGTTTAAAATAAGAGGAGAACGAAACTCAATATTTTTTTATAATCTAGGTTTTTATCAATTTCCAATACTAAAGGGGAAAGAAAGTGACAGAGAAAAATTACTAGCAAAAACTCAAGGGATTATAGATATTTATGTTGAACATGATAAAGAATTTCAAGTATTAATGAAGAAATTAAGAAGAGACTATCCTGAAACTAAAGCTGATGCTGAGAGATGGATTGTTAAAAATGATCTACCTTTATCCATATTATATCCTACTGAAGGTGTTGAGGTAACTCTTATACAACATTTGATAGTAAATGAAAATACAGGTCTTTTTGTTCCAAACGAAAACAAATTAGATTGGTATATCAATAATGCTTTGGTAGTTTTAGAATATCCAGAACTTGCAAAACAAGAAATCTCAAAACGATATTTATCTGAAAGGATAGGTAATTATGAAACTTATAAAAAAGTTATGATTGAATCTTTAAGGATGGTTGATGCTTCTCCTTATGGAACAGTTGACTGGGAAAGAATTTACAGTATATTTCCTGAAGCAAAAGATATTCCTTTAAATCCAGAGAGAAAAGAATTACAACTTACATATGCTTACAGACTTTTAGAAGAATAATTCTAATTCCCCCGAACAAGATCATCTACTACTTCAATTTCTAAATCTTTTAGAACACTTTTTATTACATTTGGTGATCTTCTATCTGTCAATGGAAATTGTTGAGATTTTTTTTGATCAAAGTTTAGAGTTCTACCTCCAGGACTTGTTACTCCACCAGTTCCAATTAAATCAACAACTGGAAAAAGTCTATCTCTCAAATTTGAAGCTTCTCTTCCACTTAGAGCTAAGGACACATTTGGCAAAGCCATTCTTAACGTAATATATGCTTTTTCAATATCTTCTGATTTTGGTCTTCTAAATCTTCGATCTGGAGATCCTTTTATTGACGGCAAAGAAATAGAAACATTCGCACCAATCTCTTTTAAGAAGTTCGCATGTTCACAAATACTTTTTATTTCCAAACCAATATCTTCTTGTAAGCCTAACAATGCACCTATACCAATATTAGGGAAACCATCCATATATGCTTCACTTCCTCTTGCAAGTCTTCTACTAAAATTATTTTTATATCTACTTTTACTATGAATTTTCCTATAAATCTCTGGATCATAAGTTTCTTGAAATAGTAAAAAATGTTCAGCACCAATTTGAGATAATTCTCTTATAGTACCTTTAGAAAGATTTTCAAATTCTATCCAAGGATTTAATCCTAAAGATTTTACTAATTTAGTTGAATCAATAATTAGATCTCTATACTTTCCTTCGGGCAAAGTACCAGAAATTAATATAACATTTGAAACACCAGATTTTTTAATTGCTTTAGCTTCTTCTTCTATTTGTTCTAAATTTAAAGTTCTTCTTTCTAATTCCTTATTTGAGGATGAATAAGAACAATATGGACAAGCATTTGCACATTCATTAGAAATATAAAGACAAGTATAAAGGCTAGCTTTATCTCCAATTTGATCTTCTCTAAGTGTTGTTGCAATTTCTCGAGCATAAGGCAATTCTATTCTATTCAATCTATCAAATAATTCTCTAGCTTCATAAGGTTCTAAACCATTTCCACTTTCAGCCCTTTCATATAAATAATCAAGATTCATAAAACTCATTTTTTTATTCTACTTTAATAAGTTTATGATTCTATAAATTCCAAAATATTCTCAAAAACATCTTGATCATGTATTCCCATCAATACTGTATGCAAAGAATTCACATAATATATCTCTTTTTCTTCACTTGAAATATTCTCATAAATATACTCAGAGCTATAAGGATCAGAAGTAGTATCAAAATTCCCATGTACAATAAAAATTTCATCATCAACTTTTCCTAAATTATCTCTAACTTCCTCAGAATATTCCATAACTTCTAAAACACTTGATGTTGGAATAAAAGAGTAAGTTTGTCTTCCAATAACAATATCTGTAATTACATTAGCTTTTTTAAAATAAGGAATATATTCTGAAATTTCTTCGACATAAAAATCTAAATCATTTATTTCTTCTAAAAATATAAAAATTGGAGAACCAATTACTGTTAAAGAATCTAATTCATAGTTCATTGACAACTCCAAAGCTGATAAAGAACCTAAAGAGAATCCAATAACATTAACTTCTTCATAATTCTCATCTAATAATCCATAATAATATTCACTCTCTTCCATCCAATCTTCCCATGAAACATTTTCAAGATCTTTATAATCGCTCCCATGACCTTCCATTAAAGGAGCAAAAACTGTATATCCTTTTTCATTTAGATAATTAGCTAGTTGTTCAACTTCTTGTGGCGAAGCTAAATACCCATGAATAATTAAAACAGCTTTTTCATTTCCTTCTAAAAATATTGGAGAAGCATAAGAATTAATTTCAATATCTTTCAAAATATTTGTATCTCCTATTGTAATTATAGGATAAGGGATTTTATCTTGTGACAAATCATTAAGAAATGGTAATAAGAAATATACTGCTAATAATAAAAATAAAGTAATTAGAATATATTTTCTCTTCATAATACTCAAATATCAATATTCTTTATTAATTTAACTTTAATTTTAGTAAGACATATAAATGCTAATACTTATACAATAAATATGGCATTCTTTAATAAAAAATCAAAATTTGATTCTGTAAGTGTTGTTTCAGTCTTTCCAAAGATTGGGACTGTAGTATTAAGAGTAGACGACAAACTTATTGTTTTTTCACCATCTTATCTTCTTGGTAAACATGGTTCAACATCCAAAGAAGTTAGTTCAAAATTTTTAGAGGTAAGAACAGCAAGAGAATTACTTCTTGTTTTAAAAGCTCATGTAACTCCAAGAAAATTAAAAGGGGATAGAGTTGAAATAAAAGAAGTAGACATTGGTATAGATTGTGGATTTAACAATTTAGTAAAATTAAGTCCAGATTTAATTGGTGTCCTACCTCAAGAAAATGTTAGGGGATCAAATATCAATTTAGTATATACAACTAAAGGAAAGATTCCAAAAACTCAATTAATGAATTTTATTTTAGTTGGATTTAATCCTAAATTTGGTCAAGGTGTTGAAACTTTATTTAGTGAAAAATATGGTGGTAATATTACCTTTAATGAATTTACAAAAGTTTATGCAGTATTAACCTTATTTCCTGGTAAATTTGCACCTCCTTTCCAAGACACTAATTTCTGGAATGAACATGCTCTATTAAAAGAGATGTAATTTTTTTCTTTTTTGTAATATATTCTCTCTTCAAAATACTCAAATATCAATATTTTTTATTAATTTAACTTAAAAAGAAGGTTTCCAAAAATCATCTTTTTTGATGTAAGGAAAAGTTCCATAACTATGGTAACAAATATTTCTAAAAATCTGTGGATGAATATCAGCTTTAATATAATAATCTGGTCTAATCATTGCTTCTTTTAATAAAATTTTACCACCAAATCCTTTTAAAATAATTTTATCTTCATCAGCTAATACTTCATCTAATCTAAAACCATACATAAATCCTGGCCTTCTTTCAATTTCAACAACCTCTCCTCTTAAATCTCTAAATTGCACGTCTCTCATATAACCTAAATTACTAACTGTAACTTGGCTACCTAATCTAATATCCTTAAAAGTTTTTCCAATAGTTTTACTAAGTAATAAACCAGCATAACCAATCAAAGAATTATGGTCCAAAATATCAATTTGAGGTAAACAAGATTTATGAGCAAACTGAACAAACATTTCATTTCCTATATTATTCTTCAATAAATCTAAATCTAAATTAGCTCCATTATTTAAGTTCCAAGACATAATCAAACTAATTAATTCAAAATTTATAAGCTTTTATTTATTTTAGTAACCTATTTCTCAAAAGTAACCTCTTCCTTTTGCTAAACTTTTGATATATAAAGAAATAATCCCAAAAATTTTACAGGGGGTTGATAATAATGAATCCAGACGAATGTCCAAACGAATAAAATATTTTACTTTTTTTATTTTTTTTCAATCATATCTATGAACTTTCAAATATGTCTTTATATCTTTAACAACATTATCAAAATCATTTTTCAAATCTTTTTCATAATTACCTAATCTACTTCTCTGTACAATCTTATCAAATAATTCTCTTAGAACTCTTCTCTCAGGACCTCTTGGATGCATACTCCAATCATCTTCAACATCTCTTTCAATAAAAGGTCTCATTTTAATTTTCACTTCACCTTTTTGTGCAACTCTAATACTTCCATCTTGCATTTCAACTCTTGCTTCATCAGCAGCTGCTTCAAAATTCATTTCAATAACTTGCTTTATTAAATTTTCACACCTTTTTTCCATTCTCCATCTAAAGGCATAAACTCTTTTATCTTCATCAACTACTCTCTCACTATAATCAAATTCAATAACATCATAGTGTCTTTCAGAGAACCAATTCATCAAATAATTATACAATTCTTTTTGATCATATGTTAAAGTTTTACTTATTGTCTTTGCAGAACTTATAAAATCTACTTCTACCATAAACTTTTCTAAAGAAATTACTAATATAAATCTTTCTATTTCATTCGAGATTTAATATGCTCTACTAAGTCTAAACAATCTTCCACAGCTTTTCCTTCAAATGCATCTAACCTAGGTCTTATAACATACCTTTCATAGAATTGTCTTAAGGTTTCATTCCACCAATCTGTTTTAAATGTTTTATTATGATTTTTCACCATACTTGAATTTAATCTAACTATTGCTCTTGCCCAAAACGTTTCTTTTCCATCTTCTAAAACTACTTTTCTAACATCTCTTAAAAATAATTGAATCTGTATTTCAAATTTTACATAGTGATCAACTTCTCTACTAGCAATCCAAACAGATTCAATTTCAAAACCTACACCTGTATCTTTTTCACTTCTTTTCTGCTCAAAAAAATAATATTTATGTTCATCAAAAAAAGAAGGCAAATTTCTAACTATTTCTAAGAAATCAATATAAGCATTATGTGTAATTTGATACTCAATAAAAATTGGTAATGTTTTAAACTTTTCTTTCCCCATATTCTAATTCATATCAAACTTTATTAATAACCCTTTCGGTCAATCATCTTCATGAGCTTTTAGTCCTTGTTCTTCCATACATTCAGCACAGATTAATTTTCCATCAACTTCATGTAGTTGTCCAAAATTTTCACATTGTCCACAATAACCTTCTTGAGATTTTTCTTTTGTCATTTTTTATTCCTCAATATCTTTTTTCATTTGATTTTTACTTAAACTCATATTTGCCCAATCATACATCATTTCATATAAAATTGGTTCTAATCTTAAAATATCTGTATGGGTCAACAAACCTACTAATTTTCCTCTATAGACAACAGGCAATCTTCTAACCTTATTTTTTTTCATATGTCTTACAGCTTCATAAAGATCTTCATCAGGTTTTGTTGTATGTAACTTCTTTCTCATAACTTCAGGAATTTTTACTCTTCTAGGACTCATACCTTTTGCAATAACTCTAACAATATCTTTTTCAGTAATAATACCTTTAATTTTATCTCCTTCCATCACTAAAAGACTACCAACTCTTTTTTCCAACATAATCTTTGAAGCATAGCTAACAGTCCTATCCATAGAAACAATTACTGGATTTTGTGTCATAGCATCCCCAACTTTTACACCAGTTCTCATTATAATAAGTATAGACTTTATTCCTATTTAAGCTTTATTATATATCATTTATTATAATCATTATATAATTTAATTAAGAAAAAATTTTTAAAGCTTAAGTAGTTAGTTAAAATTAAAAGAGGTTATTTATGTTTAAGAAAACAATTGAGGGGAGAACTTATTATCATACTACTTACAAGGATAAGGATAATAAAATTCGGAACCAATATCTTGGAACTTCTGAATCTGAAGCTTTAGAAAAAGAAAAAAAAATAAAAAATTTTAAAAAATTCCCTAAATCTGCAATCTTATTTATCTTTCTTGGAATTATCCTAATAACTTTTCTTTTGCAATGGAGTACTTTAACTGGTTTCTTTTTTTTAGAAACTACAAACATTGTAACTTTTGACATTGATGATACTTGGGATTTAACAAATTCATTTATTCGTATTAGCCAAAATGAAACTTTTTTTGACATTAATGATTTAACTGATTTAGTTCAAAATAATAAAATTTCTATAGACTTAAGAAATTATGATTTACTCGAAGGTTATCTTTATGTTGATTTAATTGTTGATGATTCTGTTGTAGCAAGCAAGTATGTTTATTTCTCTTTATCCTATGAAGAACCTGAAGAAGAATCAATTCTAGAAACTATTACTGAAACTTTTGAAGATACAATAACAGAAACTTTTTCTGAAGAAGCAACAGCAGAAACTTCTGAAGAGCAAGATACAACTTCTCTTTTTGAAACATATGATAATTGGTTTGATGCTAACTCTACAGGAACTTTTCAAGTTGATTATTTAGCGATAGAACCTCAAACAGCTTTTAACAATAATACTTTAACCTGTGCAAATGGTACAACTAGTACTGATGTTACACACCTTTATTATTTATGGTATCTAAATGATTCTTATTTGGGTTCAGCAAATAGAAATTCAACTTTAGACACAGGAAACTTTTCTGTTGGAGAATATGTAGACTGTGCAATTCTTCCTCAATCAAATGCTGACCTAATTGCATATTGGCCTTTTGATGAAGGCTCAGGAACTACAATTAATGATGTAATAGGAAGAAATAATGGGGTCTTAGTAAATAGTCTTGGCTGGGATACTGGAAAATATTCAAAATCAATTGTTTTTTCAGCAACCGAAAATATGACAATCACAACACCTTCAGAATTAAATCATACAATGAATTTTACACATGAATTTTGGGTTTATCCAACAGCAGCAACAGATCTTCAAGTTTTTGATTATGGAACTTTTACAATTTCTGTAAATGCTTATGAACCTCAAATTGATTTTCAAGGTTCTGGAGAAGATCCTGGATTAAAACTTTCAACATTTGGTGGAGCTCCTAAAAATATTTGGACTCATTTAGCATTTACTTATGATTCCTCAACAATTTCAATTTATGTTAATGGTGTTTTAGATAATTCAACATCTTACAATTTAGCTCTTACAGGAATGAACGGTACAGCTTACATAGGAACAGATGAATCAGGTCTTCCTTTTAGAGGATTGATTGATGAATATGCTATTTTTAATAGAAGTTTAACAGCTACAGAAGTTTTGGATCATTACCAAAATGGAATAATTACTTATTCTAGAAATTCAACATTAATTGCAGAGACTCAAAAATATAATTACAATAATGGAACTTTAACAAATGTAAACATAACAGCAGAGTCAGGCAACATTACTTTAGCAAATGATTCAACAGTTTATTATTCCAGAGGTAATTTCACATCACAAATTTTTGAACTTAAAGATTGGAATGATGAAGCTTTCTTAAGATGGAATAATGAAACTCCTGCAGGAACAAATTTAACAATGCAATTAAGAACTGGTCACAGATTATACAACGAGAGTATAGTTTGGAGTGAATTTTCTGGTTCAGATCCAACAAGAGCAAAAGATGATAATATAGTTTTAGCTTTAGATTTTACATCAAAAGAAACAAATTTAACAACTGAATTAAGAACAGGTAATGATCTAATAATAAAACCAAATTATTTTGTTTATGATGGTGTTCATTCTAGTGGTGCTTTGTATTCTGGGAAGGTTGTTACATCTGTTTCTAATGGATTTACTGATTTAAGATTAAGTACAGTACAGAATTATTCTATAGAAATTTGGGTAAAACCAAGAAATACTGTTGAAGACATTGGTTTTCTTTCAAAGACCAATTATCAACTACATACAAATTCTTCAGGAAATTTACAATTTATTATGGATACTGGTAATGTAGATTATTCTTTAAATAGTACTTCTGTACTTCCTCTAAATAGTTGGTCACATATATTAATTTCAAATAATGCAGATAACATGACATCTCTTTATTTGAATGGAAAAAAAGAATCTAATATTACTATGAATGGAACTATTGCTGGTAGTACATCTATTTTAAAATTAGGTGGTTCTGATGGGAAATCTACTTTTAATGGTTCAATAGATTCTGTCATAATTTACAATAGAACTTTATCTGAACAAGATGCTTATGAACATTACATTGGTAGATATCATAATTCTAATGGAGAATATACTCCTGCATTAAATGATGTTTTTCAATATAGGGCAATTTTTGAAACTTCAGATACAGCAATTTCACCAACACTGACTGATATAAATTTAAAACTTAGAAATTATACTACCCACATTCAAAATAATCCTGTTAGTGCAACAAATTTAACTGCGCCTGGTTTTTCATTAAATTTAAGTTTAGGTTCTTATTCATTTAATTGGACAAATGCAACTGATATAGATTCAGATTATATCTATTATGAATTTATATTAGCTAATTTTAGTAATTTTTCCTCCCCTATCCTTTCTAGATTTGCAATAAATAATTTTTCAGAATTAGATAAAGCAGATGATAACTATACTATATTAGTAGAACATTTTGAAAATTTAGAAGATCTTAATTCAAATTCTTGGCTTACAGAAGATACTGGATTTGAACCCGGTAGATGGAGTGAAGGATTAGAAATAAGTGGTTCAACTGATTATTTAAAAATTTCAGCATCAGGAGTAATTTCAAATATCTCCGGAACAATAGAATTTTGGGCAAAACCTTATTGGGCACCTACTGATTCAGAAGATAATTTTTTCATACATCAAAATAATGATAGGATTGAATTAAATAGAACAAATTCTTTATTAAGTTTAAGATTTGGAGATAATCTTCATACACCTTTAACATATAATATAAGTTCATGGTCAGCTTCAGAATGGCACCATATTGCATTTTCTTGGGAGACCGAAAAAAATGTAACTTTATTTCTTGATGGTGTTCAAGTGAATAAAACTTCTTTGGATGCTATTCCTCATAATTTTCAAGGTTTCTTTTTCGTAGGTTCAAGGACAAATTCAGGTGCACAGTTTGATGGTGTTATAGATGAAATCAGAATAAGTAATGTTGCTAGAGATTCAATTACAAATTTAAATTGGACAAACTACAGTTATGTTTCACCTTCTAGTTATGCTGATGGAACTTATTTATGGCAAGCAAGAGCATTAAGTTCTAAAGCACAATTATCAGATAGGTCAAGAACAACATATTTTTCAGCTTGGGATAATGAAACTGTAGTTTTTGAAACCAGAGCTCCTGTAATTTCAATTACTGATGATCCTTCAAAAGAATTATCTGATGCATCAACATTACTATTATTAACAACTGACGAGCTTTCAACTTGTTATTGGAAAAATAAATCTATTGCTTTTGAACCAATGAGTAGTCCAGATAGTATGAGTCACAATGTTACTGTAAATATTACTGAGTATGGTATTGATACATTTTATTTCTTATGTAATGATTCTTTTGGTAGAACTACAAATGAAACTACAAGTTATTATGTTTTTGAAAATGAAGATGCAATTTATGAAACTTCAGCTAAATATAATTTCACTGCAAATCAAGTAAATAATTTAAGTATTACAACAACAGATTCACTAAATTTAACAACTCAAAATGATATTACAGGAAAAGCATATCTGGTTGTTCATACTTGGGCAAAGTTTCCTGAATATACAACCATTGATTATGGTATAAAGGCACCAACAAAATATATGACTTATTTTTTAGATGAAAATATTGAAAACAACATTACTGGAAACATTACAATCGATTTAGCTTATTCTTCTTCAGATACTGACGACAGAGAAAGAGATACAGCAAGAATTTATTATTTTAATCATTCATTTGATCCGGCAAATAATTTAGGTAACTGGTCTGAATTTTATTCTGACATTTACACATTATCTTCTTCTGGTGGAGACGAACTTATTAATACTACTAAAATGGGAACTTATACTTTCTTTGTAAACCTTACAGAAGATTTAATTCTATCTAGATCTACAACAGCAGCTTCATCAGGAGAAGGCTTAGCTGCTGACGATGTAATTGAGATTGAAATTGAAGAAGAAGAAGAATTTTATGAACTAGAATTTTATTTTACAGAAATTCTTGGTGGGGAAGAAAACTACTTAGAAGTTTATGATGAAGAAACAGGTATTTTAGAACTTTACTTCACTTCAAATACTAACCAAGAAGATGTATTTATTTTAGTTGGATCTAATGTTAATACTCAAGATGATATTTACAAATCCTTTTATATTGATGGATTAAATTTAAAAGATTCAGAACTTGATACTTTATCTATTATTTATGGTGTTGAAAAATCCTGGTCAGATAATTATCTTGATCAAGAATTAATAATTCAAGATAAGGATGGAAATACTTTTGCTTTTGAATTAATTGAGGAAGATGAAGATTTCGGATATTATTATGCTGAATTAGATTCTTTTGCAACTTTCTATGTTACAACTGGAGATACTATTGTTGAAGAAGTGGTTGAAGAGATTGAAGAAGAAGAGGAAGAAGAAAGTTTTGCTGAAGAAGTTTTATCTTCATTACTTGCAGCAGATTTTGATTCAGAATCAGTTTCAACAAGTGTAGCAATATTACTTTACATAATCCTTGCAAACTTTGCAATTTTCTATTTCTTTAGAGCTGGGATCTCTACAATTTTAAGTACTGGGAAATTATATGATATTGAAGATAGTGAATTAACTTTTGAAGAAGAAGATGAGTTTACATCAAAATTGAAAAATTATATCTATTCTCAAATTGAACGAGGTATGGATCCAATTTCAATAACTAAACTTTTAACAGACAAAGGTTGGGACGAATCAAAAGTTAAAGATATAATTAATAATTTCAAGCTTTAAAAAAATCTTTCAAAGTTCTTTGTTTATTTATATGGTCATAAACTTTACTTGTTTTCAAAGTCATATCCATATTATACTTAAATTTTTTCATAACTAAATCTTTTGCATATTTCAACATCTCTTCTTTTGAATCAAACTCTTTTTCATTTTCCAAAGCTTTTCTTGTAGCTTCTCTTACAACCCAAACACCTAATGGCATTGAATATTCATTTGTAATAAATCTCAAAACTATCACAGCTCCTTGCCTTTTTGATTTCTTGAACTTTTCTAAAATACCAATTCTAGTAGCATAATATCCTCCAACACAATTATCAGCATAATTTTTTCTTCCTTCATAAAACTCATGATCAGTCATAACTTTTAATTCTGTATTTGGATTCCACAATGTATCAGGCATATACATTTCAAAAAGTTCAAAGCTCCAAACTCTAGGAAAAAATAAAATCAAATAATAATTTCCTAAGTATCCACCAAAATATAATTTGTAATCAATTTCTTTAAAATCTTTAACTTCATTTATTAAATCTTTTCCTAATGTATCATCCACTGCTGTTATTGACCATCTTGTTGGCACTAATTTTCTTTGTGTTTTTAATCCTAAAGTTCCTATAGATAATAAATTAGTTAAGAAATTTTCATCATAACCTTTTTTATATAAAATAGATAAAGCTCCTACTGATTTCAAATCATTATCTGAAACAACATAATCCACTTTTTTATCAATCTTAGGATTTTCTTGCATAATTGCTTTTTTTAATTCAGCTCTAGCTCCCATAACAGTTTCAACATCAGAAGTTTTTACATTATAATGTGGTTTTTTATCTAAATTAAATTCAAGATCAACTGGCTTTGATGACATAGCAACTTCTTGGCTAGTACTTAAAAATTTAGAATTATTTGTTTTCACATAAGATTGAAAACTTGAATTAATTATAACTGATCTAAATTTTAAAACATCATCAATTTCAAAATTTCTTTTACTCCATTCATTTGGTGCCTCATATAATTCTGCATCCTTTTCAATTTTTTCTGGAGGTGCTAAGATACCTACATTTATTTTGGGATAATTATATCTTCCAACAAAAACTCCTGGTGCTGTTCCTTGAAAATCTTTTTTCTCTAATTTTTTCCCTTGCAGACTTTTAACTTTAGACATAATTGGGCAATAGCTATGTCCACATTTCAAAGGCTTACTATAATGTTTCCCCATACATTTCAAGCAATCAAATCCCATTTTCAAAATTTAGTAACTTTTCCCTTATATATTCTATGTCAATATTTAACAATAATCACAGAAACCTTTAAAAACTCTCAAATTTCCAAATTCATTAGTTATTTACCATTATTGGCTAAAGGACATGTGGGCATCACAACCTGAATCCTGCTTTTAGATGCAAATAACAGGAATTCAAATGGGAATATACAAATATATTGGAGAAATGTGGAAAAAGCCTAAAGCAAATTTAGGTGGATTATACAAAGAAAGACTAATTAAGTGGAGAAAAGAAGATTCTGTTGTTAAGATTGAAAGACCTACAAGACTAGATAGAGCTAGATCTCTTGGTTATCGTGCAAAAGTCGGAATTGTTATGTACAGAGTTCGAGTTAAGCGTGGTGGAAGAAAGAGAGAACAGAGAAAGAAAGGTCGAAGATCTAAAACTCAAAGAAGAGTAAAGATTGTAGGTATGAGTTATCAATGGATTGCTGAACAAAGAGTTCAAAGAAAGCATGCAAATATGGAAGTTCTAAATTCTTATCCAGTTGCTAAAGATGGTATTTATGCTTGGTTTGAAGTAATCATGGTTGATCCATACAAATCAGAAATTAAATCTGATCCTAAATTAGCTTGGTTAAAATTCAGAAAACATACAAACAGAGTATTTAGAGGAAAGACATCTGCTGCAAGAAAGTCCAGAGGTTTATCTAAGAAAGGTATGGGTGCTGAGAAGTTAAGACCAAGTAGAAGATCAAACAAGAGTAGAAGTAAATAAATTTTTTATTTTATTATTTTTTTAATTTTTTTCGTTTTTTAACTTTAGGTCTAATTGTTCTTACAACAACTACTTCTTGATCTTCATCTTCTTCAGGTCTTGAAAAAAAGAAATCTACTTTACCTACTAAAAACATTAACATGAATATTAATAATACAATTAATAACAATGCCATTACAAATAATAAAAAGATTGAACTAAATAAAAATACTAAAAGAAATACTAAAGGAAAGATTAATGCAATACTAACTCTCATTGGATAGCTCATAACTTTTCTTCCACCCATTTGCAATCTACCTAATTTTAAAAACACTAGAAAAACTAGAATCAAAAACAGATAAAATAATATTGTCCAAAACATAAACTATTCTTTTCTTTTCAACTTTATAAAAATAATTGTTCTCAAACATATCCAAACTTATTTAAATAACCCTGACTCATTTTAAATAATGAAAAGAGGTTTGCTAGTTTTACTATTATTAATAATTATTCCGTCAGTCTCAGCACTTTCTGTTACATTAAATGCTCCAACAGATGCAGTTTCCAACAGTTCAACATCCTTTTTAGTAAATTGTTCGGTAACTGAAGAAACTTACAGCATGACATCAATAAAACTTTACACTGATGTTACTGGTACTTGGACAGAAACAAGTTCTTCAACAGGAAATATAAGTTCTGCACAATTTCCAGTTTCAAGTTTATCTGATGGTACATATACATGGAATTGTTTAGCAGAGAATGCAAATTTTGATACTGCTTTTGCAAGTGCTAATAGGACTTTCACAGTTTCAACTTCAACTTTTTCAGGTCCTATAGCAAACCAATCTTGGGCTGAAGATTCAAATAATACAAATGTTTTCGACTTAGATACTTATTTTTCTGGAGCAACTACATACACTGTTTCAGGTAACACTTCAATAAGAGTTATAATTTCTTCTGATAATTTAGTAACTTTTTCTCCAACTATAAATTGGTCAGGTTCAGAAGTAGTTATTTTTTCATCAGATTTAGGAGCTTCTAGTAATAGTGTTAATTTAACTGTTACAAATGTAAACGATTCTCCTTCTTCAATATTAAATATTTCAAATAAGACTTTAGATGTTAGTGAAAATTACACTTTAGACATGTCAACTTATTTCAGTGACATTGATGGTGACTCCTTAAATTACACTATTTCCAATTCTCATTTTTCAGTTTCTGAAAATGGTGATTTATTAACAATTATTCCAGAAACTTCTTGGACAGGTGCTGAAGAAGTTTATATTACTGCTGCAGATTCTGCATTGTCAGCAAGTTCTAATGTATTTACAATAACAGTTGGTACAGTTACAACAACTACTGCAACAACAAATACTGCACCAAGTGTAGATTCTTTTACTCCAGATGCTGATACAAGTATTGAAGAAGGTGAAGCTGTAGATTTTTCTGTAACTTCTACAGATGCAGATTCAGATTCATTAACATATGCTTGGTACATTGATGATGTTGATCAATCTCATACAACAGCTTCATTTTCAAATACATTTGCTACTGTTGGTATTTATACTGTGAAGGTAGAAATTTCTGATGGTACTGATACAATAACTCAGTCCTGGACAGTTGCAGTTCAAACTGAAGAAGAATTAGAGGTTGCATCTATTTTATCCGACTCTACAGACTCAATAGTCTGTGGGAATGGTGTTTCTGAAGAAGGTGAAACTTGTACTTCTTGTCCATTAGATGTTCAATGTGAATCAGGTTATCTTTGTAATGCTGGTATTTGTGAAGAAAAGAAAAGTAGCACAAAAGCAATCTTGATATTTTTACTTACCTTAGGGGGAATTATGGGTATAGGAGCATTTATATACTACTATACAACTCTTAGAAAAATTGGAAGACAACCAGGCAATTCTCGACCAGGAGTTTCTCTTGGAAAGAGGCAAGCACCACCTGTAAATGTTTCAGATTTTTACAAAGGTAGAAGATGATAACTGAGGAACAAATAAAAGAAATTAGAGAATTGATTAAACAAGCAAATAATCCAATGATTTTATTTGATGATGACCAAGATGGTCTTTGTTCTTTTCTATTAATCAAAAAATATTTAGGCAAAGGTTATGGTTTACCTTATGTGTATAGAGATGGGAATGAGAATGATTTTTTAATTGAAAATATTCACAACAATAATCATGATTTACTTATTTTCTTAGATGTTCCTTTTATTGACCAATATTTTTTAGACAAAATTACTGAGATTCCTATTGTTCACATTGATCACCATCCTCCTCACAATTTAAAAGCAAAAAATTATCATTATTTTAATCCTATGCTTAATGACAAAGAAAATAATCTTTCAACAACTTATTGGGCATACAAAATCAGTGAAGGTCCAGAGTGGTTAGCTTCCATTGGTATTATTGCAGATTGGTTTATCCCTCCTTTTTACAAAGAATTACAAAAAAAATATCCTGATTTACTTCCCAAAACAGTTAAATCTCCTGGTGATGTTTATTTCAAATCAAATTTATCTGAATTAATCAAGGGTTATGCATTTTGTTTGAAAGGAAAAAGAGAAGATGTTAGATCCAACATTAATACTTTATTAAAAATTGAAGATCCTTATGAAATTTTAGAAGAAAAAACACCTGCTGGAAAGAAAATAAAAAAATATTATTCAAAACGTCTTAAGCGTTATAATAAAATGTTAAATGATGCTTTAGATTCATACAAAAGTTTAGATTCAAAAGATAATTTATTTGTATATACTTATGTTTCTGGAAAAGATAGTTTTAGTTCTATGCTCTCAACAGAATTAACTTACCACATAAAAGCAAAGGTTCTATGTATTGCTCGAGTTAAGGAAGGCGAAACAATTATTAGTTGGAGATCTAGAAAAGTAAGTTTACCTGACAAAATCCAAATAGCTTTAGAAGGATTACAAGGTAGAGGTGGTGGTCATAAACTAGCTTGTGGAACTGGAATTAAAAATGAAGATTTTCCTGAATTTCTAAAAAGAATGAAAGATTTAATTGATGAAGATTTAAATAAATAATAATACTATTCCTAAACCTAAAATACATCCTAATGTTAAATAAGGCATTGCTGGATAATATTTTCTTTTATCTCCTTTAACAAATAATGCTAATAACATTAATGTACAACAAACTGGAATGATATATGTTTTCCAATCTAATAAACCTAAAGAAAATTGTGACATTACAACAGCAGAAAAGATTAATGGGAATCCAATATCTCCTCCTCCTAAAATTGCCACTCCTTTTTTGTATGGTACTAAAAGTCCTGCAAAGATTTTTGCTTTACTTTGTGTTTTAGCAAGTTTCACCATATGTTTAGTTTTTCTAACTGCAATATAGTCATATACTGAAATTAATGATAATAAAATAAAAACACTAACTACTGATAATAAAGGTGCAAAGACAACAGCAAGCGCACCATAAATAAATAATTCTGTAAAATTATGAACATAAACATTATCTTTAAATATCTTCCACACAGCAAATATTCCTGCTAATAGTATAGCAAACATCTCTGGAATAAAAGCATTAAAACTAATTGTTAAGGTTAAAAATATACTCATCAAAAACCAAAATTTCCAAAATTTAAACAATTGAAATTTTATTAAAGCCATTGCAACAACTGTAGCTAATAATATTAGTGCAAATATCCAAATGAAAGAAGTTTCTGTACTTGTCTCTGGTCTTTCAATATTTAGTGGTAAGGTATCTACATCATTATATTGTTGATATATTGCCAATCCAAAAATTTGTGACACTAAAAACAGAGCAACAAGAACAAATACAATCTTTGGAGTATGTTTCATTAATAATCTAATCTTTAGGAAGTTTAAATAGTTTATTACTAGAAACATTTTTAAATAAAATAGACTTCTAACTAGACATGAGAGAGAGTGATTTTATTAGTTTTGAAAATCTTAATAAAAAATTCGGTAAACATACCGTAATAAATAATCTAGATTTGAATATCCCTTTTGAAGGAGTCTTTGGAATTATGGGTCTTTCTGGTTGTGGAAAAACCACTTTACTAAATATGCTTATTGGATTTTGGCATCCTGACAAAGGTAGAGTTCTCTACAATGCTATTGACATTCATAGAAATAAACAAATCATTAGTCAGCTTTTCGGATTTGCAACTCAAGATGGAAGTGTTTATCCCAAACTAACTGTTGAAGAAAATTTACATTACTTTGGAAAGTTATACAATATGAGAGGTTCAGACATTGAAAAAAGAATGGATGAAATTTTAGATTTTGTTGACTTAAAAGATTCAAGAAACGAAATTGCTGGTGAACTTTCTACTGGTATGTATAGAAGATTAGACATTGCTTGTTCAATGATTCACAATCCTAAAGTTTTACTTTTAGATGAACCAACTGGTAACTTAGATCCTGTACTTAGAAAAAAATTAATGGCTTTAATAAAAAAAATTAGCGACGAAGGAACAAAAGTAATTATCACTTCTCATTTACTTGGTGAGGTTGAACACATTTGTGACACTTTAGCTATTTTACATAATGGTAATATTGTAGAGATGGGTTCTCCTGAAGAACTTAAAGATAAATATACAACTGATCAAGTAATAAGATTTGAAACCAAAAAGAAAGATTATACTAAGATTATTGCTACATTAAAGAGATCTGGAGTTAAAAAAATATTCCAGAAGGACAAGGACATATATTTATACACCAAAGATGCTGATAGAATTTTATCACAAATTTTAAATTTTGTTTTAGTAAATAAAGATGAAGTAATAAATGTTGAAGTTAGTAAACCTTCAATTGAAGAAGTATTTGAGGCTGTTACAAGATGAGTTTTTTAGCAAGATTAACAAAGAAAGAGGAACCAAAGAAAGAACTTGCTAAAAAGGAAGATAAAAAGGAAGATAAAAAGGAAGATAAAAAGGAAGATAAAAAGGAAGTAAAAAAAGAACTTCCAAAGAAAGAGTTAACTCCTCAGGATAAAAAATCTAAAACTATTAAACATAATTTTGATGTTTTTATTGAAAGACCAAAATTAAACATTTTCATAAAAATATTTTACATTCTTTCAAAGAACATGCGACTTTTAGTTAGATCTAAATTATCTGCATTAATTTTCTTTTTCGGTCCATTACTTTTAGTTTTCTTAGTAGCATTAGCTTTTAACACATCAACTTTATATGATTTAAATGTTGCAACTTATTCTGAATCTTATTCGGAGTTAGCAGATTCGATTATAGATGATTTAGTAGAATCTCAATATAATGTTTTAAAATTTGATTCGCAAGAAGAATGTATAGATGCAGTTAAATCGGGTTCATTCCAAGTATGTTTAAAATTCCCAAGCACGATGGTCGTCGATAATAGTGCCAATAATATTATTCAGATCTTTGTAGACAATTCCAGATTAAATATTGCTTATTTAATTTCTAGTCAAGTTTCTACAAGAGTTTCAGTTGAAGCTTCAGAGTTAAGTGAAGATTTGGTTACAGACATTTTAACAGTATTAGATACAACAAACACTGAAGTTGTCCAAAGTAAATCCTTACTAGATTCATTGATTTCAGATAATTCCAAATTAAAATCTTCAAGTTCAAGTATATCTTCAGATTTAACAAGTGTTGACATTGCATATTCAGTTTATGATTCATCAGTTATTGATGCTTCCATTTCTTCATTACATTCAACTTATAATATAAGTAGTTCATCAACAGCTGCAATAGAATCTGATATTAATACTTTAGAGTCATATTACAGTTCAGCAACTTCAACTTTAGATACATTAGCAACTGCAATTTATTCATCAACATCTTCTATATCTAGTGTTTCATCAGGATTAACAAGTCAATCTTCAGACTTAGATGAATTAAGTACTAATTTAGGTGTAATCAGCGAAGGTATTTCTTCTCTAACAATTACAAATGTTGAGAACATTGTTACTCCAATTACAACTGACATTGAACCTATTAGTTCGAACAACAGTTATTTATTTTACATTATTCCAACTTTATTAGTAATTTTAATTATGTTTGTAACTTTGTTAATGAGTTCATCAAATATTATCGAAGAAAAAACTTCAAGAGCTTACTTTAGAAATTTCATTACTCCAACAAATTTCCTTTTCTTCATGATTGGAGAGTTTATATCCAATTTTATTGTTTTAGTTTTACAATCTTCAATTATTATGCTTATTTTATTTTACTTCTTTAACGAACTTGGTTATCAGTTATTCCTCTTTGCTGGTGGGGTTTTGATTTTAATTGGTTCATTTTACATATTATTAGGAATGCTTATAGGATACTTATTCAATACAAAGCAGAGTGTAACTTTAGCTACAGTTTCAGCAGCTTTAATCATGCTTTTCTTTTCAAACACCATTTTACCACTTGAAACTCTATCTTCCTTTACAAGACAAATTGTGATGTTTAATCCATTTATTATAGGTGAAGGTCTATTGAAGAAGATATTTTTATTTAATTCTAGCTTTGCAGATATTGCTGTACAATTCTATATATTGGTCGGATTCTGTATACTTACCTTGATTCTAGCTATTATAGCTAAATATATCTCTAAAAAGTACATAAATTCTATGTAAAAGTTACTACTGGTGTGAAGTGAATAAAACGAAAGATTTATAAAGGATTTATTTTTCTGTTTCTTTAGTATTGGAGAAAAAATGATCGTAAATGAAGAATTTTTAAAAAAAATCAGATCCTCATTTGATTTAAATATTTATGAAGCAAAAGTATGGACAGCATTGCTATCAAGAGGTGTAGCTACAGCTGGAGAACTTGCTGATATTTCAGGCGTACCAAGAAGCAGAAGTTATGATGTTCTTGAAAATTTAGAGAAAAAAAGTTTTATTATAATGAAACTTGGAAAGCCTATCAAATATATTGCAGTAAAACCTGAAGAAATTCTAAAGAGGAGAAAACAGAAATTAGAGAATGAAGCAAAAGAAAGTATTGTTCAATTAGAAAGCGTTTCAAGCACTCCTACATACAAAGAAATCGAACAGTTATACAAACATGGTATCGATAGAATTGAACCTGCAGATCTTTCTGGAATCTTAAAAGGAAGAAAAAATGTATATGATCATTTAAAATCTATGTTTTCAAATGCTGAAGATACAGTTTCTATTATGACTACAGAAAAAGGTTTACTAAGAAAACTTGATGTTCTAAAAAATGTTGTTAAAAAAGCAAAAGCTCGTGGTGTTAAAGTTAGAATTGTTGCACCTATCAAAGAACTCTCATTCTTATCAAAGGATGTTAAAGATGCTGTTGATGTAAGAGTTTCTGATGAAATAACTAAAGCAAGATTTATTCTTGTTGATGGAAAAGAATTGCTTTTCATGCTTTCAGATGATCAAGAAGTTCATGAAGCATATGATATGGGTATTTGGGTAAAAACACCTTACTTTACACAAGCTTTAGATCAGATGTTTGAATTAAATTGGAAAGTTTTGAAGAGGGCTTAGATAAATGAATTTCCAAAGAGAAGATATAAAATATTTTCTAGTAACTTCATTTTTAATTGGAGCTTGTTGGTTTAATGAAAATATAAAATCAGATCAAGAAATTGCTCAAGATATTTGTTATGAAGATACTACAAGATTAAATGCTACATATTCTTTAACTAGATTAGATTCATTAGCAAGAGATTATTGTGAAGGAGAAATAACAGAAGATTGTCAAACTGACTTAACAGAATACGCAAATAGTTTACATGCAGTAGCACATATTAGGGTTGATGAAGACACAATTACTAAAATTTGTGAAGAATAAACTATTTTTTTAATAATTTCTATCCCAAACCTTTAAAAATCTCTATAAATTACTCTATTCTTAATGAAAGACCTAATTCGTAGCCTTCATCCATTGGAGAGAAAAGTTATTCCCAATTTAAAAAATAATATAACATTAAAGGAATTAGCTGAATCTTCAAACTTACAAGAAGTTGAAGCTATGAGAGCATTACAATGGTTAGAAAATAAAAAGGTCCTAAGTTCTAAACAAAATATCACTGAAGAGATTTCTTTATCTGATTTAGGTACTAAATATCTAAAAAAAGGATTACCTGAGAGAAGATTATTAGAACAGATTAAGGATAAACCTTTACAAATTAGAGAAATCAAATTAGACAAGGGTGAAATTAACATTGCTCTTGGAGAATTAAAGAAAAAGGCAGCGATTCAATTAGGAAAAGAAATTTCAATTACTGATCAAGGTAAAAAAATATTAGATAAAGAATCTTTAGAAGAAAAATTCTTAAAATCTTTACCTAAAATTCTTAAAGATCTTTCTGATGAAGAAAAACATGCTTATGAAGCTTTAAAGAAAAGAAGAGATTTAATTATTACAAAATCACTAAAAGAAAGAAAAATCAAACTTACAGATCTAGGAAAAGATTTATGCAAAGAAAAAATAGATCTAGATTTAATTGAATCTTTAACTCCACAAATTCTAAAAGATAACATTTGGAAGAGCAAAGATTTCCGATCATACGATGTAAAAATTAATGTTCCTCAAATTTATGGTGGGCGAAGACAACCTTACATGGAGTCTTTAACAAAAATGAAACATAAATTAGTACAACTTGGTTTCGAAGAGATGGTTGGTCCATTGATTGAGACTGAATTTTTCAACTTTGATGTTTTATTCCAACCTCAAAATCATCCAGCAAGAACTATGACTGACACTTATCATTTAAAGAAACCTGTTCATGGTAAATTACCTGATGAACTTGTTGTAAACAGAGTAAAACTTGCACATGAAGAAGGTGGACAAACTCTTTCTAAAGGTTGGGGTTACAAATGGTCTCCAGAGATTGCTATGCAGTTAATGCCTCGAGCACACACAACAGCTTTATCAGCTAGAACAATGGCAAAGGGTGTAAAGGTTCCTTGTAGATATTTCGCAATTGGTAGATGCTATAGGCCTGATGTTTTAGATGCAACTCACTTAATTGAATTTAATCAAATGGAAGGTTTTGTTGCTGACGAATCCATTTCTTTTAAAACATTATTAGGAATATTAAAACAATTCGCAATTGAAGTTGCTGGTGCTGAAGAAGTAAGATTCTATCCAGATTATTATCCATTCACAGAACCTTCAGTTCAAATCTCAGCAAAGCATCCAACTTTAGGTTGGGTAGAGCTTGGTGGTGCAGGAATTTTCAGACCTGAAGTTACAAATCCCTTAAACATTGATGTACCTGTAATGGCTTGGGGTTTTGGAATTGACAGATTAATTATGTTCAAATTAGGAATAAAAGACATTAGATATTTATTTAGTCAAGATTTAAAATGGTTAAGACAACCGAGGATGGTTTAAGATGCCCACAATAAATGTATCAATAAAGGACTTGAATATGCTTTCAGCTAAAGAATTCACTTATGAAGAACTTGAGAGCGAAGCAATTCTTTTAGTTAAAGGTGAGATTGAAGGTGTAGATGGTGATGATATAATTGTAGATGTAAAGGATTCAAATCGTCCTGACTTATGGTCTACTGAAGGTATTGCAAGAGTTTTAAAATCTCATTATACGGATGAAAAAGGAATCAAAGAATACAAAGTTGAAGAATCTGATATTTATTTACATGTTGACAGGACTGTTGACGATGTTCGTCCATTTATTGTTGCTGCTGTAATTGAAGATGTAGAAATTACTGAAGATTTACTAATCCAATTAATTCAAATTCAAGAAAAAGTTTGTTTATCTTTTGGTAGAAAAAGAAAAAGAGTTGCTTTAGGTATTTATGATTTTGATAAAATTAAATCTCCTTTAACTTACAAGGCTGTAAAACCTGAGTCAGTAAAATTTATTCCTTTGGAATATAAAGTTGAAATGACTTTAAAGGAAATATTAGAAACTCATCCTAAGGGAATTGAATACAAAGATTTACTAAAAGATTTTGACAAATATCCTATTGTTGTCGACTCAAAAAATAATATTTTGTCTATGCCTCCAATTATTAATTCGCAATACTCTGGAAAGGTTTCAGAAAAAACCAAAAATTTATTCCTTGAAGTAACTGGAACAGATTTAGAAGATACAAAAGTTGCTCTAAACATTTTAGTTGCTGCAATTGCTGATAGATCTGGAAAAATAAAATCTGTAACTTTAGATTATGGTGAAGAAAAACTTGTAACTCCTGATTTCACTCCCAAAAAAATGAAAGTTAAATTTGATGACATTGAAAATATTACTGGGATTAAATTAACTTTAAAAGAAATGAAAGATCTTTTAGAGGGTTTTTGTTACAATGTAAAGAGAGCAAAAGATAGTCTTGAAGTTGAATATCCTTCATACAGACAAGATATTTTACATCCTATCGACGTTATTGAAGACATTTTAATTTCATATGGTTACAATAAAATTGAACCTCACTTACCAGAAATTGCAACTGTTGGTGACTTAGATCCATTAGAAGTTTTCTGTGAAGATGTAAGAAATTTATTACCTGGTTTTGGTGCTCAAGAAATTTTAAACTTTACAATGACTAACATAGAACATCAATTTACAAAAATGAATTTAGAAGAAAGAGATGTAATTGAAATTGCAAATCCTGTTTCAAGTAAATGGTCTTGTATGAGATCTTGGATAATTCCTTCTCTTATGGAATTTTTCGAAACTAATGTTTCTCAAGAATATCCTCAACAAATTTATGAACTTGGTGATGTACTTATTTTAGACGAATCTGCAGAGACAGGTTGTCACACTGTAAAAAGATTAGCTTGGGCTTTAGCTGACAAAGAATCTAATTTTACAAAGGCAAAACAAGTATTTGATTTTGTAATGAAATCTATAGGTTTAGAGTATGAAATTATTGAAGAAGATCATCCTTCCTTTATTCGTGGTAGGTGTGCAAGAGTAAAAGTTGGAGATAGGAAAGTTGCTTACATTGGAGAGATACATCCTCAAGTTTTAGAGAACTTTAATTTAGGCTTTCCTGTTTGTGCTTTCGAATTAAACATTTCAGAAATATTTAAATTAAAAAAATAGAGAAAATTTTAAATAGTAAATTGGTCTACAAATAATTATGTCTAAGGAAAAATTATGGTGGATGGATATAAAAGATAAAATTAAAATTTCTAAGAAAAGATTTTGTATGCCTCATTATTGGCCTCATAAGTTACCTTTTGGAAAAAAAGTATGTAATGAAGCATGTCATATTCATAAGAATCCTATAAGGATGTTACATCATAATTTTTATTGTAAAGTTTTAAATTGTCCAAATTATAAATTTATGCGGACCAAAGATAAAAAAATGATTAAGAGAACTTGGCGTAATATATTTTTTTAAATTAATTTATAATCAGTATAAAATTTTATGGCCTTATTAATTGATTCTTCAAATGTTTGTTTAGGTTTCCATCCTAATTCCATTCTTGCTTTATTAGAATCAAAATATCTATATTTGAAAGTAAAATTGATTGAATGTGGTGATAAAAGTGGTTTTTTATTTAATGGGAGCAAAGCATATTCCATTAGGCTTAAAGATAATTTTGTTGGTTCAAGGATCCAATTAGGTGTGATTAGTTTAGGTTTTTTAACATTTAGGGATTTAGCTATAGTACTAAACATTTCTTTGTAAGTAATAGACTCATTTGCAAAAATATAGTTCTCTCCACTCCTACCTTTTTTCATAACAAGTATGTGAGCATCAATAACATCATCAACTGATAAAACTGAATTTCCTCCAGGGGGGATAAGTTTTAATTTTCCTTCTTTTATTTTTTTCACAACATTTCCAATGTGCATACAAAGATCTCCTTGTCCATAAATTGTTGTTGGAGATACAATTGAAACATTAAGATTTTGTTTTGCATATTTTTCACATTCTTTTATCACTAAATGTTTTGAATACATATACATAACTTTTTTATATTTTTTATAATCAAATTGTGAATCTTCATTTAAAGGTAATTTATTTTTTGGAATACCAATACCTGCTGTTGAAGCTGTAACTACAACTTTCTTAACTTTTAGTGTTTTTGCAACTTCAAGAATATTTTTTGTACCTAAATAATTAACTTTGTATATTAAATCTTCATCTAATTTATTGTAAGAAACAATACCTGCAATTTGATAAACATAATCACAACCTTCCATTGCTTTGTAAACATCTTTTATATTAGTAATATCTCCTGTAATTACTTCTAGTTTTAAACCATCTAAAAAAGGGTGCCAAGTTCCTTTAAGGATAAATATTCTAACATCATTACCTTCTTCAACTAATTTCTTAGTCAGATTTGCACCAACACAACCTGACGCTCCAGTAATTAAAATTTTAGATTTTTCCATCTTGTTCTCCTTTAAATATTATATAAAAAATGATTATTAAAACTAAAGCTAAACCTATTGCTCCACCAAGTGAAAGAAAAGATAAATAATCTAAATGTTCACCTGCAGTAAATATAATGAAAACGACTTCATCAATAATCATACCTGCTCCAATAGCAAAAGTAAATAAATCTATTTTATTTAATACTTTATTCTTAGAAAAAAATCTTGAAAAACCTGATAATAATACTAAAAAGATACCTATAAACATATGGTGTATTTCATATCCTAAGATATAAATCGATTTTTCTTGAATTATTAAAACCCAAAATCTTAGTAATAATATAGTAATTATAAATATGGCAATGAATAATAAAAGTTCTTTTTTCTTTTTTTTCATTAATACATAGAAATTTATTTCTTATTAAAAAGTTTACCTTTTTGAATCAATATCTCCTTAGTATCTTTTATTGTGTCTTTTAGAGTATATTTTGGTTTAAAACCTAAATTAATTATCTTTTGCGAACTATATGTTCTATTTTGAAAAGCCATAAATATATTTTCATATGTAATTGCTGGGTTTTTATTTAGTCTTTCAACTATTTTTATTATTATTAATAAAAAAGGTAATAAGAATTTAGGGAGATCATATTTTGGAGCTTTTACATTAAAAACTTCTGCAATTCTAGCATTGTATTCTTTAAAAGTATAGTTCTCTGAATTAATAATAAATTTCTCATTAATAATTTCTTTTTCCATTAAAAAAATTAATCCATCTGCTAAGTCTCTAACATCTATGAAAGATCCTTTTCCTGGAGTATTAAATAATAATTTTTTATCTTTTATTAATCCAAAGAGCTTTGTACTATTCTCTTTCTCTCCTGGTCCAAGAATTAATGGAGGGTATATAATAATTGTATTACAAGAACTTTCTAAGAGTTCTTTTTCTGGAAGTTTTTTGGAATAAGAATATACACAGTTTTTGTATGGTGTCCAATTAAAATTTTGCTTTTCATCTATAATCTGTTTCCCAAATCCTAAAGCTGCAGTTGAACTAATATGTATTAATTTTTTAATTTGGTGTTTTTCACATTCTTTAAGAACATTAATTGTACCTTCATAATTAATTTTATTTAACTGTTGTTTATCTCTTTTTTTAAAAGAAATAAAACCTGCAAGATTAAATACATAATCAATATCCTTGAATAATTTTGACATTAATTCTGGGTGTAGGATATCAATTCCATAATATACTTTAACATTTTCTAAAGATTCAATATCAATATAAGGATTTTTTTTCTTTTTTCTTGAAAAACAAATAACTTCTATATTTTTGTCATTTAGTTTTTTAATTAAGTGTTGCCCTAAAAATCCTGTTCCGCCTGTAACTAAAACCTTCATTTTTTATAAATTATTGAAAATTCTCTCTTTTATTAAACCTTGTTATTTCATTAAAATGATTTTGATTTTAGATAATTAGCAACCAAAACATATAAAAACACTACATTTCTCAAAATGCTTATGGAATATGACTTAGAATTAGACAGAGTTGTTGAAGAAATTAAAAAGAACAATGCAAAAACTGTTTTACTTCAATTAGGTGACGGTCTAAAGCCAAGAGCAACAGAAATCACTAAATTATTAGAGAAAGAAACTTCTGCTCAAATATTCATCTGGTCAGATTCTTGTTATGGTGCTTGTGATCTTCCAAATGTAAATGTAGATTTAATTATTCAATTTGGTCATAATGAAATGATGCCAAGTTTTTAGAACCAACTACTAAACCAATCTATAACATTTTCTATAATATTCTTTTCTTCAATATCTTCATAACTCTCTTCACTGCTCTCATCATCATCGCTTGCACCAGGATCATCTCCAAACTCTCCAGAAGCATCACTACATTCGATATCAACTATACATTCATATCCTTCTCCAGAATCTCCCATTACAAGTGACCCATAACAATGTTCACATGTTTCACATTCACTCTCTTTTTGACTAATTTCTTCATCATTCAAACAAGGTCCAGCATACAAATATACACATTCATTAGAACACTGTTGGCAAATATCATTTCCTGTTTCACCCTCTGCACTAGCACCACAAATTAAGCTTGGATCATATCGTGCAACACATTCCATAATACAAATTTCTTCTTCACTCATATCTTCTAATAAAGGCTCATCATCTCTAAGTCCACATTCAAGATCACATGTATCATAATAAGAATCTTGACAATCCCAATCGAATTCTCCACAATCTCTTAGTATACATTCTTGTACACATTGCTCATCTTCAGTTTGTTCTGGCATAACAGCATTACATTCTGTCATACATCCATCAGTATAAGGTTCTGCACATACAACATCTCCTATAGTACAATATTGTCCAATACAATTTTCCATACATTCAATTTCTTCATCAGGAACACCCACTCCAACACTTCCATCAATAAATTCTTCTTCAACAACTTGTCCTGTCATTGTACAACTAGTGATAAATAATAAAATTATTAATAATAAAATAGAAACATCTCTTTTCATATCATATTAGGTGTCATTGTTCTTAATAAATTTATTCCTTAATTCTTCCACAAACTATTGGAAAATAACCTGGAATTACTTCGCTCATAAAATCATAAAATTCTCCTAATAATACTGAAGCTTCTTCATATTCTTTTGAGTTATAAAAACCATCTTCTTGTTTTATATGAAGTAATCCTGTTTTATAATCATAAATATTTATTAATTGGTTAAATGGGCTATCATAATATAATAAATAATTTGATTTGTCATTTTTTAATTTTATTGTTGTTATTGGTTTTTTACCGTAACTTTCTCTTTCTAATTCTATTGTTAATTCAAATTTAAATCCTTCTTTTGTTTCAACTTCTGTAATAAAACTACCATCACTATATACACTTACTTTTAGTTCATTTCCTTTAACTTTTTTAAATAACTGTGGAAATCTATTTTCATAATCTAATCTATTTTCATATTCTCTAACAAACTCAGAATCTTGTGGTATTCCTCTTGGATCTAAAACTAATTCTCTTAATTTTAATTGACTATCTTCAATTAACCTTTTTTCATCTTTTTTAAATTTATTTCTTGCAATAAGATATCCAGGAATCCAAATAACACTAGCAGCACCTAAACCAAATCCTGCAACAATCAAACCTGGAATGATATCCCATGCAGTCATTGCCATAATTACACCTCCAACAATACTTGCTTGTACAGCCCTAAACATTTGTTCTTGTAATATTCTTTTAGCTCTTTCTCTTTTCATTTCAATTTCTTCAAAACCAACTAAAACTTTCTCTTCTAAAGGTACTAAAGCTGTTCCTCTATAATTTTGTAAATCTGTAATTACTTCTCTTGCATTTTGATAATTATGATCTAAATTTGCATTAACTAATTTATCTAGAATATTTCTCAACTCTTCTGGAATTCTTTGAGGCAAATTATATTGTTTAGCTCCTTGAATTCTACTAATCAAAACTTCTCTTGGTAATCCTCCAACTAAAGCTTCAACAGCACTACAACCTAAAGAATATAAATCACATCTAACATCTGTATCTCCAATTTCTTGAGCAGGATGTCTATAAGTAAAAGTTCCAACACCTGTCAAAGCAGTATCGTCTGATCCTTCTTCTTTTGAAGTATCCATATCAATAAATCTAACAAAATTATTTTCATCAACATATAAGTGTCCAGGTTTTACATCTCTATGTACTACTTCTTCTCCATGTAAATATTCTAAACCTTCTAATGCACTTTCTAATATTGGTACTAATTCATCAGCATTCATTCTACCTTTTTCATGTATAATTTCAGCTAAACTTTTTCCATTTACTTTTTCTCTAACTGCAATAAAAAATTCATCATGTTCAATAACTTCAATTAATTTAGGAAAATGTGGATTATCTAAAAATTTTGAAACTTTAATTCCTCTTTGAATTGCTCTTAACAAATTATCATATTCTGCAAATACTAAATTTCCAGCAACAACTTTAGCAACATATTCTTTGCCATCATCACCTATTGCATCAAAAACTAAGCCTTGCTTTCCAGAACCTAAAACATCAACAATTTCATAATCTCCAATTCTACCTTCTGGATATTCTTCAAAAAAACTACCTAAAACTCTATTATACCTTTTATCTGGATTATCAGCTAATTTTTCCTCTAATTTCCTTCTCTGTAACGATACAACTGCTTGACTCATATTTCTTCTTTTTTAACATATATATATAAAACTACCTAAACCAAACCTTTATAAACAAACTAGAGGCTCAAAGATATAATTAGAGGCACAAAAATGGCAGAAAAACAACTAAGTAAAGAAGAGCAAATTGGCTTTCATAAAGGCGCACTATCAGTATTAGCTGTAGAACAACAAGAATTCATGAAAATCTTACAAGTAGTACAACAACAAATTGAAGCTCATGTAAATGCATTAAAAGGTTTAGGTATTGATTTAGAAGCTGAAGCAAAAAAAGCTATGGCAGATCAAAAAGCACCACAATCTTCAGGTAGTGATTTAGCTGGACGTTTGGGATAGTCTACCTAAATAAGATTTTAATTTTTCTTTTACTTTTATTTCAAATTCTTTATCTAAATTTAATTTTTCAACTTCTTTATCCCAATTTAAATCAGGTAATTTTGTAATTGTTCCAACTAATTCTCTTCTAACTTTCTTAATATCTTCTTCAATTCTATAAGCTTCTTTTGTTCCAAATTTTCTTGTAGCAGGAAATTTTGTAAAAGCATTAGCACCAGCTTCTAATAATCGACCAACTTCTTCATATCTTCTTGCTGTTGTTCCTGCAATAATTTCTAACTTAGGGAATCTTATTCTTGTTTTAGCAATCCACCAAATATAATCTTCAGTCTCTGGACCTTTAGTAAATGGACTTCCAGTCACTGGTTTCAATGCATAAAATGTAATTCTATCTAATTGATGTTTCTCAATAAACTTTTCTAACAAATCAAAATCTTCTTTTTTCTCTCCTAAACCTATAACCATTGTCATACTTCTTCTAAATCCTTCAGCATATTCAAACATATCTTCATATGGTTCAATATCTTTATCTGGACACATTTCTTTATGTAAGATTGGCTCAACAGTTTCAATAGAACTAACAATTCCTTTAACATAAGGTCTAAACTTTTCTAAATCTTCTTTACTTATCACACCTAAATTCAACCAAATTTTTTCACCATAAACTTCACTAACTAATTTTGTAATCTCAACTAATTCTTCAATTGGAAAGATACCATATCCTCCAGTAAGAAATTCAACTCTCCATCCAAGAGCTTTACATAGAATTGCTTCGACGACAACAGATTCTTTTGTTCTTGTAGCTTTATTAGAATGTTTTATTTTATGTTTGATTGTACTTCTAAAGCAAAACTTACAAGTTCCTTTATCACAATACCAACTCAGAAAAATACATCTACCATACCAAGCTTTATTATCATAGTTTTCTCTAAAAACTTTATTAGCTTCTTCAATCATAGAATTTAATATAAAATAACTATATTTAAATCTTACTCTCCTAAAAATAATTCTGGGAAGTAGGTATATTTGTATTCTTCATATGCAATTAGGGTTTTATAACCTTTAATTCTATTAGCAAATGTTCTTCGAATTTTATTTAATGTATCATGCAAATCTTCAGGTTTATCGACTGCAAGATAGATCATAACATTATAATTTCCAATGGTTTTTACAGCCCACAAAACATTTGGATCTTGAATTAAATATCTTTTTAATTTAGCTTCTACATCTTCATATAAACTATTTATTCTCAAAAGAATAGCATAAACTTGATAACCTACTGCTCTATAATTAATAGCTGGAATATAATTTCTAATGATTTCTCCATCTTCTAGTTTTTTCATTCTATAAGTCACAGAATCTACTCCTAATTTTGTTTTCTCTGCAATTTTATAGATAGGCATAACAGCATCTTCTTTCAAAACATTCAGAATTTTAATATCTTTATCATCCACTTTTATTTCTTTAATTTTCTTTTTCTTTTTTTCAATTTCAAATTCTAAGAAACTTTTAGGAAAAACTCTTCCAACAAATGTTCTAACTACAATTAATAATTCATTTTCTTTAATATATTTATCTACTCCATTAAATAATTGGGTCAAATTCCTTTCTAGCTCGTCGATATTTTTTGCAACCATTGCAATTTCAAAATCATATCCTCCACTAAATTTAATCACAGCTCTTACAAATGGATAACTAATTAATTTTTTCAAATATTCTTTTTCAATCTCTAAATCAGGTTTATTTAAGTTAACAAATAGATGATATGCTCTATAATCTAATTTCTTAATATCGACGACAACTTTATAATTTTGTATGATTCCTTTTTCTTCTAATTGTTTTATTCTATACCTAACACTTTCTTTAGACAAACCTGCTTTTTTTGCAATTTGATTATGACTCTGTCTAGAATTTTCTTCTAAACATTTCAAGATTTTTTTATCTTTCAAATCTAAATCAAAAACTTTCTTTGCTTTAATTCGAGGCTCATATTTCATATTTTAACTCAAATCAGTAAAAGTATATAAATTTATCCTTTTTTTCGTTAAAATTAGCTAAAACATTTTATAGGGTATTTATGACATCCATATCACTAAGATGGTAAGCATAGAAATATACGGAGCAAGAGGATCATACGGCACAGATTTTAAACAGTCAAGAGGCTTTGGTAATTCAACAACTTGCTTAGGATTATGGCTAGATAAAGAAGTAATATTCTTTGATGCAGGTTCTGGTTTACCTTTAGCTCAAGAGACAATGAGAGAAAGATCTCCTGAAGCTGTAACAATTGCATTATCTCATTTACACCATGATCATACATCAGGTTTACTTGGTACTGAACAAATGTACTTTAATCCTAAAGGTGTAGAAGTTGATATTATTGGTCCTTACAAAATATTTACAGGATTAAATTTAGAATTTGCAAAATTTGTATCTCCAATTCCATTAGATATTTTAACAAATTTAAGACAGATAAGTTCACTTCCACCAAATCATTCATTTAGAACTCAAACTGGTCAAGAAGTAACTTCATTTGTAGCAGGATGGCATCCAAGTAATTCTGGATTAATTGAAAAAGATTTACATTTTGATTTTCATAGAGACTATGGTGTTCAAGGCTACATTATAGAGGCTGAAAGAAAAAAAATAGTATTTTCAACTGACATGGAATTTAGGTATTATAGAGACTTAGATAATAATATTATTCCATTTACAAAAGATCAAACACAGGCAAGAATAAATCAGTTAATTCGTGCTGCATATGGTGCTGACTTATTAATTATGGATGGACAATATAATGAATTAGAATATGAAAAATTTCGAGGTTATGGCCATGCAACTTTTGAAGGAGTATATGAAATTGCATTAGCTGCAAAAGTAAAAAAATTAATAATTACTCACCACAAACCTGGAAGATCTGATACAGATTTATTTGAAATAAGTAGAAGATTAAATCGAAGAAGTAATTTAGAAGTTTTTATTGCAAAACAAGGTTCAGTAATAGAAGTTTAGAAAGGTAGAGGATCATAACTTAACAAGAATGTATCCTTATCAATTTCATCATAACCTAAATCTAATAATTTTTTCTTTATTTTTTTCTTTCCAGCAAAATCAAAATCCTTAAAATCAACTTCATGTTTCAAAACTTTACTTTGAACTTCAGCTATAAATTTCAATTCCCTATAACCTCTCTCTATCATTTTTTCTTCATAACCCATCCCTCTCAAACTACAATCATATGAAGACTGAGCAACAATTTCACTTCCAATAACATAACTCAAAGAATATTCAGCAATTTCTCTATCAACAAATTCATCCTCTCTAACTTTTCCCAAAAGATATATTTCTCCTTCACTTTTGTTAATATTAATTCTAAATTTTCTTTTCTTAAAATAAACTTCAGGCACTAACAACCTTGTTCCTTTTTTTATACTTGGACAAATAGCTTTACCATCATTTCCTAAAACATTATATTGACAACTTCCACAATGTCCATGATTAACTGGATAATCTCTTTTCAATTTTCCTTCAAAAAAACTTTCAAATTTCCCTCTTAATTTCTCTAAATGTGAATCATCTCTACTTGTTTCCAACAAAATATCTTTTTTTGCATTATAATGTCTATACTTAATTTTCGGACTAATAATCATAGTTTCTAAATCATTAATTACATCATCATCAATTCCTAACTTTTCGAATAAGAAATAATTATCTTCTTTCATTCCATTTCTTAAAATTTCACACAATGCTAATATTCTAAAAGTTACAAAAGCACTCTCATCAATAGTTCCATCTTTTCTATCAAAGTCTGTTCTAAATCCCCATGGGTTTGGGTCGTCGATAATTCCACCTCTTCTAATCTCAGGAAATTTAACTTTCAAAGGAATTCCTTCAAAATAAACTGACATAGGTAAATTAATAGTTCCTAAAATGGGTGCACCATTTTCTAAAACAAAACTCCAATAATTTACAACAGCATCTTTCAAATTTTGTCCAGATCTATATCCTTGTCCATTGAAAGCCCATCTAATTTCTCTTCCATGAAACTTTTCTCCTTTAATTGCGTGATTCCATCTTCCTTGTAACCAACCACTCCAAGCATAAGCATCTCTAAAAGGGAAATTTTCATTCAACTCATTCATATCCATTCTTTCAGGGTCTCTTAAAGTTTTATCTCTAATCATTTGAAAAATTTTCTTTCTTTCTTGTTGAAAAAATAAAGCCATTGAAGCAAAAGCAGAAACTGGAGCCTTACTTGTTCCTAAATTCTTTCTTAAAAAATATGAATACTTACAATTAAAAAAACTTTTTAGATCAGACTCAGTAATTAATTCTCCTCTTTCAAATTGCATTTTATTTTTAAAACTCATATTGTTTTCCTCTCACTGGTATCAAAACATCATCTATTTGTGGGATTATTTGCCTTCTTCTTGAAGCATACATTGCAGATAATTTAGGAATCATTGTGTGATACATAATTTTCAAACAATCCAATTCTCTTAATACTTCAGAATATTCTTCTTTGTTCCAATGTCCAGTAATATGAACAGTAGTAATATTACTTTGAGTTCCATTCAACACATCTAATTTTGGTCCTGTTAACATATTATAATGATCTAAAACTTCAATTTGTCTTGCTTCATCAACTTCCATAGACTTAGTCCAAGGTCCAGGGTGCGATCTAATAAATTTACTTCCTTCTTTAGGTTGAATTTCTTCTAACATTGCAACCAAATGATTTGCAGGAATATATACTAAAAATTTATCTTGATTTTTTTTCATATCTTGTATTGAAACTCTTTGCACTTTCTTTTTATTTCCGTCCCATTTTCTTTTAGGATCTAAATAATGTCTTTGCCAAACTCTATAATCTCTTTCTACCATTTCTTGAGGATACTCACTATCGATTAAACCATATCTCAACTTAGGCATATAAATTCCAATATATTCATCATTTAATTTTGGATAACCATTAACTCCATTAAATTTTGACAAATATTCTCCTTGAGCAGCATCAACTACTAACATTCTCCCAGTTGCTTTAGCTGCATAATACATTGAAGTCATTCTATCAAAATCTCTAGGTGGGTAAGCAACAGCTGCAAATGCAACATCTTTCAACTGATCAATCATTGCACTTGTAACATCTTCTTCAGTACCTTGATGGTCAAAATGTAACAAAGAACCTTCTACAAAGAAATAATCAATCTTCTCTCTATGCAAAGCTTCAATAAACTTCTCTGTATCGCCTCTTCTTCTTCCTCTAAACCTTATATCTCCACTAACTGCAACTTTACCTGCACTAGTTTCAAAGATCCAACCTGTCGCACCAGGCAAAGAATGATCAACTAAATATGGTGTTCCATAAATATTTCCAATCTTAACTCTTTCTTCATCTTCCAATTCAACAATAGCTCTTTCAATAGTTGCTAAATCTCCTGAAGCAAATTTTAATCCACCTTGGGTATTTGGTACTAAAGCATTTCTTGCAACATAATCTAAAAATTGATTCACAGTTCTTCCACTTAACTTTTGCCAAAGCCTTGCAAGTGTAGCTCCATGTTTATGATAAAATAATTTTATATCTGGTCTTAACTTTTCAACTTCTCCAATATGATCATAGTGTGCATGGCTACAAACAATTCCATCAATCCCTGGTTTTCTAAATCTAGGGTCTCTAAAACCTTGTCCATCTAATCTATAAATTCCAGGAAAGTCTGCTGCTAGTGCTAAACTTTTTGCAATTTCAATTTCACTATGTCTAGCTGGTTTGTAAGGGAACCCATAATATCGATTATAATGGTCAGGTCTTTGTCCAAAATCAAAGAAAAATCTTGTATCAGCGTCAGTATCATGGAAAAGAATTTGTACACCACCTAACTCTCCCCAATCCTTCTTTAATGCTCCTCCATAGAATTTAACTTTAAGACTCATAATAAAAGAAATTTACTCTTTATTTATAAAAATATTGAATTAGAAAACTTTATAAATCTCCTCTTATGGAGTATAAATTATGAAAACATTTAATGCTAGATTGGAGAGAGAAAAATTATTAATCTCAGAGTTAATTTCAACTAGCATGGCTTCTAGTTCATTTTTCTTTTAATATGATACCATGATCTATATTATTTTTTTCAGATAGTAGATTCTATAGTCGTAAATCAAATATCATAAATTAGGAGGATACAAGATGGTAATGCCTCATCAAGTTCAATTTAAAATAATAAAAAAGAGACTAAAAGGTCTCGAAGGAAAAGCAAAATTAAAAGAAATCGAAGAAATAAGACAAGAATTACCTGGCTTTAACACTGGGCCATATGGTGAAATGAAGAGTTGGTTAACTGATGAAGTTAAGAAAACCAAAACCAGATCAAACATTAAGCACCAAGATTGGCTTGGAGTAAAAAGACAAGGTAAAAAACAGTTTGTCCTAGTCGGATGTCCAAGTGTTGGTAAGAGCTCATTAATTCAGAAACTTTCAGGAATACAAATCAAAGTTGCTGCATATGAATTTACAACATTAAAGCCTCAACCTGCAGTAATAAATTTGAAAGGTGCAGATATTCAAATAGTAGATCTTCCAGGTTTACTAAAAGGTGCTGTTGATGACATTGGTGGCGGAAAAAGGTTAATTGGAATTGTCAGAAATGCAGATGGAATTATTTTCATGCACGATCTCTCAAAGCCATTATCTGATATGCAAAAAATTATGGATGAAATTGACAAAGCAAAAATCAAGAAACCTAAAATCATTTTGGGCAACAAAGTAGATTTAGCTAGAGATAACTTTAGAGAATTAAAAGAAAAATTCTCTAAGGATAAAGTAATTGCAATTTCCACAGAAACTGAAGAAGGATTTAATGAACTGAAAGAAGAGATTTGGAATTTATCTAACTTGATCAGAGTTTTTACTGTTCATGATAGAAAACCTTTTATCTTAGCCAAAGACTCAAGAGTTAGTGATCTACTTCAAAAAATTCATAGAGAATTCCTTGAAAAATTCAAAGTGGCAAGAGTGACTGGAAAAAGTGCAAAGTTTCCAAGACAATCTGTTGGAATAAATCATTATTTGGAGGATGAGGATGAAATTCAGATAATCTTAAAAAAATAATTTTTTTCTTTTTTTTCAATAAATATAAAAACTCTAAAACTATAATAAATTCTATGAAAGAAACACTTCCAGGTACTTTGAGGATAAAAACTAAAGATTTACAAGTTTACGAAAAAACAAAATCTTCTTGGAAAAAGTCAAAAGTTAAATTTCCAAATGCTAGTCAAGTAATTAAACTTTTCAAAAAAAGTAAAAATTTAAAATCTTTAATTGACAAAAATGATCCCAACTTTCTAAAAGGACAATTGTCTTCTGAAGGCAAATGTCAAGGTGCAAGAATAAATATTTTACCAAACAATAAAACTTTGGACAAAGCATATTCTTTATTTGCAAATCACTTAACTATTCACGATCAAAAATCAAATGAACACTGGGATGTATTACTACAAAATCCAGGTGGAACTTATGCTTACATTTACACTTTAGATAAAAAATCAAAAGCAAAATTAAGGAAATACAAAAAGGTAAAAGAATTTGATAAACATTATCCTTTAATCAAAAGAAAAGTTACTTTGGCATTAAAAAATAAAAATGATCATTTAGCTTTACCTATGTACACATTACTAAATACTTACATGCGGGTAGGGAACGAAATTTATTTCAAGGCTCATGGACATAAAGGTCTTACAACTTTAAAGAAAAAAGATATTAAAATCAAAGGCAAAGAAGTAACTTTCAATTATCTTGCTAAAGATGGAGTTCCAAGAACAATTAAAAAAAATTTTCCTCCAAATTATCTTAGAAGATTAAATAAAAAATTAAAAGATTTAAAAACTGATTCTTTTGTTTTCACAGGCCCAAATGGACATCCTCTAAAAGATACAAAATTCAAAGAAGCTTTCAAAAGTTATTGTGGGAAAGAATTTTATCCACACATAGTTAGATCACACCATGCAAGTTTAAGGGCAAGAGAATTTCTTAAAACTCACAAAACAACAAACAAAAAAGAAATGAAAGAATTCTTCTTATCATTAGCTCAGGACTTAGGACACAAGAAATTCTCAAAGAAAGAAAATATTTGGAAAGAAAGTTATACAGTTACTCTAAATCATTATGTTGATCCTGAACTGGTTGAAAAGATCAGAGCTTTGGTATAATAAATACGCCGAGACTGGGATTCGAACCCAGATATCCAAAGGAAACAAGCTCTCAGGAATCAAATCTGATATTTTCCAGGCCTACGCTTTCTATTCAATCTGAACAGAAATTTGCGCGATACCAGATTACGCGATCTCGGCATATACATACTCTTTTTATTATGGTTTATAAATTTAATGTTTCTTTAAGTTTTTTATATTTCTTATTATGTACAAAACCAATTCTATTAAAATAGTTCTTTCTAGCTTCTTTTTTATTAATAAAGATAATATATACTTTTGAATGTTTCAAGTTTTTGGGTGTATATTGATAAGAACAATGTTCAATTTCTAATTCATTCAATAATTCTGAAATTTTATTCATTCCTTTTTCATTTATTGTTTGTAATTTAATACAATTCGGACCAACATAAGCTTCAGCTGAAAAAAATCCCGAAAGCCAATTTTCTTTTGCACCTTCTATTTTCCATAATTCTTCTGGAAGAGTCCATTCTTTTAAACCAAAATTTGATATTTCATTTAAATCTTCAATTATTGTTTTTGATCCTAATCTAACTGAAAAAAAGTTTTGTTTATTTTTTATTTGTGGTTTTTTATTATATAATTTTTGGATTATTTCGCAATATTTATCTAACATATATTTATCATCTGGAAAAAAATCTAGTTGATAATGTATAGATTTTTTCTCATTTCTAATTTGTACACTTCCATCTCCAGCAAGTAAACCACATAATAAAGATTTTAGCAATAAGGATTTATTATCTGTAGGAATATTCCTTTTTTCTTTCTCAATTACTTTTTTCCATCTAGCTTGAGCTACCTTCTTATTTCTTTCAGAATAATCCATTATATATTGATATTGTTAAAATTTAAAAAGAATTATATAAAATTTCCGGAAATTTTTCAGATTTATCCAAATATTTATAAAATAGGAATAATTTTAATAGAAACTTAGGTGAAATTAAATGTATACAAGAGAAGCAACAGGACAAAAAGTTAGATTTATTTACCAAGGTAAGAATGGTAGAGATCCTCAAAACTGTTTTGAAGATCTTAGTAAAGTTATTATGCAAGAAATGAATGGTGGTATCACTATAGGTGTTCAGACTGTAATAGATAGAGAATCAGGTGTTTATAGTTATGATCATTTAAGGCTTGATGATCAAGGTCAAATAACTTTCAATTTTTATGATTCTGGTAGGGATTTGACAAAAAGAGCTAAATCTCGACTTGAAACCTTAGCAAATGAAAAATGTTTTAAAATTGAAGTGTTTGACAATTAAACAAAAACTTTATAAAAGAATAAATTTATTTTTCTCTTGTTATGCCCTTGTAGTGTAGTACGGTCAATTTAGGTATATTTTATATCTAAGACTAGTCATTTCACCCTTTCGAGGTGAGGACCCGGGTTCAAATCCCGGCGGGGGCACTTAACTCTATGGGTATAACAATCCCTTTTTAATATCTGAATATATTGAGAGATATTAAAGGGTTTAAAAGAAACTATTTCTAAAGAATAAATATGGGATATGATGGAACAAGAATCTATTACAAAAGCAAAAAAAACCAATTAGTAAGGGCCTTTGAAAAGGTAGACGAATCTGATATAACAGCAAACAATAAAAAGTTAATCAAAGAATTTTCTACAAATCTTTTATCAAGAGGTAGATCTGAACAAAGAGTTTCTAAATTAATTCATCAAGTTAAAGTTTTAGCTGAGGTTGCAGAAAATGATTTAGATCAACTAAATAAAAGGGATATAGAGCGAATACTCTGTTATATTGAGCAACAAAATAAGCATTCTGCGACAACTAAAGCCGATTACAAGAGAGCTTTAAAACAGTTTTATAAGTGGTTAGAAGAGGACGATGATAGGTTGTTTAAAGCGGAGGAATTAGAGAGAATTAGGTTAACAAGATTTTATCAATATATTAAAAAGATTGAAAAGAAAGAACAGATTATACAAATAGATCCAACAACAATTCTTACAGAAAAGGATATTGATAAGGTTGTAGAGGCAACTCCTAATTATAAAGAAAAAGCAATGATTAAATTTCTGCATGAAAGTGGAGCAAGAGTTGGTGAACTTCTTAATATGAAAGTTAAGGATATTGATTTTAAAGGGATGAATGCTAATATAATATTAGATGGTAAAACAGGTAAAAGAAAAATAACTTGTGTAACTTCAGTTCCTTACCTTGTAAGATATTTAGAGATTCATCCTTTTAAGGATAACCCTAATAGCTATTTTTGGTTAGGTGAAAATACAAGAATGATGCATAAACCTATTAGATATATCGGTGCTAAAAAAATTATTGCTAAGTGTTTTAAGAAAGCTAATGTTAGTAAGAGACATAATCCTCATTGGTTTAGACATAGTAGAGCTTCCTTATTAGCTCCTGAGTTTCCAGAAGTAATGCTTTGTTCATATATGGGTTGGACACTGGGTTCTAAACAGGTTAGAAGATATGTTCATTTGTCTAACAAACAATTAGAGCAGGCTTATATGAAAATGTATGGACTTCAAGACGAAAAAGAAGT
>Ga0209249_1000380_pt1 | contig 55859 bp, 28 predicted proteins | sample SaaInlV_200m_DNA_4_FD_184653 | JGI IMG/M metagenome (GOLD analysis project Ga0209249, IMG submission 184653) | Marine microbial communities from expanding oxygen minimum zones in the Saanich Inlet - SI037_S3LV_200m_DNA (SPAdes) (version 2) | ecosystem: Environmental > Aquatic > Marine >...
GGTGTTTCAGCCGAGAGGGTCCGCCAGCTTCTCAAACGGGCTCTCCAGAGGCTCCGTGCTGTTCTCCTCGACCAGCGCCACGAGCTTGCTCCCCTCCTGGCGTGCTGACCGCGCCTTGACGCGCTCGGTCTTACCCGTCATCTTGAGGCGAAGACGAACCCACGTTCCCGTTGTGTCTCCGTCTGGAGCAAGCCCTGGTCTACAGCATGTGCCGCCTCACTTCCATTGGACCCGTATTCGGCGCCCGTCCGGGAGCTGTCTCTCCCTGTCCTGTCGTGACACGCCTACACTGTCTCCTCATCACTCTTCTCCTGATCTGTCCGTGCCTTGCCCAGCCCCTGAAGGTCCCTGACGAAGGCATCGAGATCCGCGAGCTCGGGTTGATGCTGGAGGTCCAGCGGCTTATCACCGAGCACTATCTGGGTGAGGTCAATGTGGATGTTTGGGATCTGATCTCACGCCCGGGCGAGTTGCGCCGTGATCTGGATCCCTTCAGTGGATTCTTGACTCCTAAGCAGCTGCAGTCTCTCCAGGAGTATCACCACGGTGGGTTCGGTGGATTGGGGATTGTCATCCGTATGCAGCCAACCGGTCTTCACGTCGTTCGTCCTCTGCCGGATTCCCCCGCTGAACGGGCGGGGCTTCGCCCTGGGGATCGCATCACATCCATCGAAGGCGAGCCGACTAAAGGAGAGACGTTGCGTGACGCGGTGGTGAAGTTGCGCGGCGATCCCGGAACCAAGGTCAGGCTTGAGATTCTGCGTCCGGGAGAGGACGAGCCCCGGACCATCACGGTCAAACGGAGCCGGGTCGGTATCCCAAGTGTGACGAATATCGGCGTCTTGAGCGGCGTTGTCGGTTACCTGCGCATTCGCCGTTTCGGGGAGCGCACGGCCGACGAAGTCGACGAGGCTCTCAAAGCGCTTGCCACGGCCGGAGCACAAGCCCTCATCCTCGACCTGCGAGCCAACCCCGGCGGGTTGCTCCAGGCAGCTATCGCCGTTTCTGCCCGATTCCTGCCTCCGAACACTCTGGTCACAACGACTGAACGGAAGGGGGGCACAAAGCAGCACGAGTTCCGCACCCCGCGGAGTGCCACCCCGACCAGCCTTCCCATGTTGACGCTTGTGGACGCCAGCTCGGCAAGTGCTGCGGAGGTCGTTGCCGGATGTCTTCAGGATTGGGAGCGATCTCTCCTCCTGGGGCAGCCGACGTTTGGCAAGGGGTCGCTGCAGGACCTGGTCTCACTCCCGGATGGACGTGCGATCCGGCTCACCACAGCTCAGTACAAGACACCCAAAGGGAGAGTCATCCATCAGCGTGGACTCATCCCTGACATGGTTGTCACGCTCTCCGACTGGGACCTGGTGGACTTGGTGGGCCCCGCCGCTCCCCTAACCCAGGCTTCCGCCAAAGCGCCTCCGAGCCGGGATTCACAGGTCCAACGCGCCATCGACGAACTCAAACGGGGGCTGTCTGCGGGGCCGCAGGAATGATTTTTCCCTTGGGTCCGCCGAGGGCCGCCTCGGCTTTTCTTCCTGGAGGCCGGTTTTCCAAACCGGTAAGAGCCGGTCCAAACGACCGGAGCTCCAGCCTCTCTCTGGGTCCGCTCCCGATGGTCACGGCTCGGCCGGACAGCTTCCTGTGAACCGAGCTGCGCACCACGTCAGCCGGGCGCGTGCCTGGAGATCCGCCTTTTCCAAGGCGGCAGGAAGGCTAGACCGGCCGGGACGACCGGAGCTCCAGAGGACTGGCTGCAGATCTCACTGTTCCCTCAGCGCGGCCTCGATCTCATCTGCCAGTGCGGACCGGGCGCGGTAGAGTTCGGCGGGATCACGGGAGTAATCCGTCACGCTTCTGACCAGCTGTCTTGCCTGTTCTTCCGTCGTCTCTCGGCCCTTGAGTCTGGTCAGCATGGAAAGGTAGTCGTAGTCCTCGACACCATCCCGCACGTTTTCGAGCCGGATACTGCTTACCGGGCCGGTCGGCGTGGGATAGACGAGTACGCCATCACCGGTCATTCGCTGAACACAGGGGGATGTCCAATCACCCAGGTAGGGGTCATCTCCCTGAATGACCTTGTTCCTGTGCCAGTAGTTGACGTGCCAGAAGAGCAGGCCATCGACTCTCTCCGCATAGGTCATCCACGGCAGCAATCGGCCTTCGATTGTTGCGTAGTCCATGGAGGCGAAGTTGGCGTATGGGTGTTTGGGCCCGCAACAGACGTACCACCAGATCTGTTTGCCTTTCGCCCGGAGCGCGCTGGAAAGATCCGCCTTGTAGCGTGGGCTCAAGGGGCAGTACCAGTCCATGTAGTCTTCGTAATCCGGGGGCGTCTCTTCCCGCTTACTGTACATGTAGCCGGCCGTGGTAAACGTGCTGATCTCGGGGTAGCGGCCCTTCACGAACCGGCAGATGCCCTTGATTAGGTCGTCATACTCCTCCCGTCGCTCATCGAAGCCATAGACGTACCCCATCCTGGCAAGCCCATGTTTCCGGAGTTGGGCGACGACGGGATCCAGGCGCTCCCCGAGTCGCTGGTTGAAGTCGGGACCGTAAGCACTCAACGCCGAGTAGCACGTCCAGAGACGCTGCTCCTTGGGTCTGGGGACGAGGTTCAGGATGTTGAATGTGTTCATGCCGCGTTCGCGAGCGTAGAGGAGGTCTTCGATCCGAGGTGGCTCCGTGCGCGAGATGTCGTCCGGATTGAGCCGGTGGTCCAGCATGATGTCAAGGCACTTCCTGCGCAGTTCGGGTGTCAGTTCGCCATACGTTCCCCGGGTAAAGCCATCCATGATGGCAAACGCGGTCCTCATGCTGAAGATCTTGGGGAGCGCGAATGAGCGGACCCGAATCGAGATTGGGATGTCGGTTTTCGGCGCATTTCCCGGTCGGATGGTCACGACCCCGCGGTACGTTCCCGGAGCTGTCCGCCGCTCCGCAAAGGCATCGAGCCAGAAGGTCTGTGTCCTGCCGCCCGGGACGTCAACGGGTCTTGCCGGGAGGAGCACATCCGGGCACCAGTTCGGATGGGCCGGACCGGCCGGGTGACCTGAGGGCTGGCGCACCCACACGTAGCCCACGACGTGCCACCGGAGAGCGTCACGCGGGAACGCCTCCCCTGATTCATTCACCAACGTCCCAACGTCGAGTTTCACTCCGGTCAGTGGGGCGTCATCCGCGGGTTTAATCGCGATCTGAAGGCCTTCATGTTCGCCTCTGGCAAGATCAAGGGCTCCCGACCGGCCCATGCCCGGGGCCGCGGTGGGATAGACTTTTGTCATCGAGTCCTGTGTCCAGGCTGCATAGCCCTCACGCACGGAGTTCTCGGGTTGATGATGAGGCGGGATCGCGAGAGGGAAGTCCACCTTCTCGCCTCCTGCGGCAGTTGCGGAGATCGCGGCGACGACCGGCACACCTTTCTCGCCTCCCGGCCACAGCCAGAAGAGATCTCGACCTGTCCCGGCCGTGCTCCCGAGGGATTGGCGCTTCGCGTCAAGCAGCTTGCAGGTCCATGCGGCGTCCTTGCTGAGGGTCGCCGACAGACTGAGGCCATTTGGGCTCCTCGGGAAATCAGAGGCGACCTGGACGTCCGTGACGTGAAGGCCTCCTCGGAAGAGAGCAATGTCGTCGAACCAGGCCGTGCCGGTTGTGCGCCGCAGGAAGACAAACACCTGGAGTTCCTTGACGGGCTTTGCCGGCCAGTGGACCGCGGCGCTGTACTGCCAATCATGCGTCCCTCGGGCCCACGTTGTTCGCTTCCCCCACCAGGGAGAACCGTCTTCATAGACACCATCCACGTAGATGGCGCAATCTCCCCCGCCGAGGGTGTCCTGCGTCTTGCACCAGCCGCTGATGATCAAAGGGCGTCGGTCGGGTTTGTCATACGTTATCGTCTGTACGACCCCCATTCCGTCTTCTCCACCGCGAGCCGTGCACTTGATGGATTGGGTCCCGGCGTGGAACGTCTGACGGTCAATTTCGTACCCTCGACGAACTGGCTCCCATCCTTCGAGGCGATCAGTCGTGCCGAGCTCGAAATCACCATTGGTCATCTCATTCGGCGCCCCTTGAGCCCAGAGAGAGAGCGGCAGCATCCACAGCAGGGCGGAGATCAGACGGACTGGATTCAGTACAGAATGCATGTGTGACACCTCGCAAGACATTGGCCAAGAACGCACAGGGTGCTAGCATACAGCCAGACCGATTTCACGCGAACGGGAACCGTTGCCACACATCAAGGACATGCCATGAAACGTCGAGCTCGTGCGACCGCCATTGCGTTGATCGGCCTCACGTCCTTGCTGGGAACGCTGCGGGCTCAGCCTTCAACCCTCGTCCACGACTACTCCGCGATCGTGACCCGTGCTGTGGAGACGTTGATGGCGAAAGGGACGGATCGCTATGGCCGCGTGCACTCCCCGTTGTTCGCCGCATGTCTTGACCTCAGGACCCTCGCCATGCCTACTCATTCTCCCCGCATCCCTCCCGGTCCCAGGATTCGTGAGGGGGATCGCTGCTGGCCCGGCTGCAACCTCTATCTCGACACACTGACGATTCGAGTCATGTACGACCTGACCCGCCGGACGGGCGACCCCAAGTACCGGCAGGCAGCGGAGGACTACATGGCGTACGTCCTGAAGTACTGCCCGAGCCCGACCACCGGCCTGCTCCCTTGGGGAGAGCACACCTTCTGGAATCTCACCACCGATTCAGTGGAGCGGGATCGGCACGAACTCCTGGTCTGGCAACCGCTATGGCCTGAGCTCTGGGACATCAATGCCCCGGCTGTGCGACGAGCGATCGAGGGAGGGTATGCCCACCATGTCTTTGACAAGACGACCGGCCTTTTCGATCGGCATGCGTCCTATGGCAAAGCCCGTGCCGTACTGAATAAGACGCAGGGAATGCCGTGGATCAAGCACGCTGGGCTGATCGCCTACTCTCTCGCTTTTCTCTACGGCCAGACCGGCGAACAACTTTACCTGGACCGCGCGCTGCAGATGGCCAACCTCTACTGGAACACGCGGGATGACAAGACCGGGCTCCCCATCGGCTGCATCGGGTACTCCGAACAGCCTGGCTCTGGAGGCATTTCCCAGACGGTGTCACTGTTAGCCGCTTCGCAGGCTTCCGGCCGTCGGGAGTTCCGGGACATGGCGGTTGCCTACCTCGAAGCATTCCTGAAGAGGCGTTCGTTCAAGGGGGCGGCATCCGTCCCTGAAACGGCCTGGGCGATCGGTTACGGTAGCGATGGGGGGATTTTTCGGGAGTGTCAGTATGTGCTCCAAGGCTACCAGGCTACAGGCTCGAGCGATATGCTCGCGTTCTGCGAGTATTGGGGCAGGGGCATGATGGCTGGATTGCCTCCCGAACAGGCGACGGCAGAAGCCTATGGGCGCTCAATCCGTTTCCTGGCCGGACTCTCACGCGCGACCGGCAATGCCGTTTACGTCACCCGTGCTCACCGCCTGGCTGAGCTGGCCATGCAGCGCCTCTACCATCAGCCCAGTGGACTCTTCCGAGGCATGGTCGGCTACGATTACTACGATGCTCAGTTTGGGATCGGCGAACTGTTCATGGGACTGCTCGCGTTGGACGACAGAGCCCGTCTGCCGTCCGACGCCCTGCTGAAGGTCGAAATCCTGACCCCGGGAGTGGCCTCCGGGATCGAAGGTTGGCCGTTACGGATCGCCGTCAGCAACGCCGGAGATGCGCTGGTCAACGGGACGATTCGACTCAAGGGCCCGAGCAGTTGGCGCGTGACCCCCAGTGTCTGTCCATTCGAGGTCGTGGCTTCAGAATCGGCGGGGGATGCGTGGATTCGGGAATCGGGTATCACCCACTGTGACTTTACCGTCACCAGCCCCAGCGTGGCCGAGACGCAAACGCAGCAGGTCGTCCTCTCGGTGGAGACGGGCAAGGAAGGGCCCCACCAAGGCCGTGACATTGCGCTGAGCCTGATGACGTTCGGAGCCCGCGATGTCTTGGCTGAACCGTTCGTCCCCGATGACTTCACCATTGCCATCGCGCATCTGGATTCCGTCACGGCCCCCGATCATCTGAAAGGGGCGAGCTGGTCCCCTGAGGATGTGGGCATTGTATCCGGTGGGGTTTTCGCCGGTGCCGGCACGTTTACCAGGGACACGTCGCGGATCAGACTGGCCTTCCCGGGCGGTGTTCCCCCCAACGGTACACTTGAGTTCTTCTTCCGGCCGGCCTGGTCGAGTACGCCGGGGCGGGAACCCGCCAGCGATGACGTTCAGCGCCACATCTTCAACTGGGCCCCCATGACCAGAAACGCCATGCTTTGGGGCTATTTCCTTGACGAGCTGGGTGCCTACATGGGTTTGCGCGTGCACGGCAAGCACGGTAAGCCAGGCGTGCGCCTTGATCTGCCGTTCGATCAAGGTCGGTGGCACCATCTCGCTATGTGCTGGGAAACGACCCCCGACGGGGCGCTCCGCCTGGCCTACTTTGTGGACGGACGCCGCTGTAACAAAGGCGACTTGGCGCGCCGTCCCCTGCCTGCTGGTATCCACTTCGGGAACGAGCTCAACATCGGCTCCTATCCGAACTGTCCGGCCAACGGCATCATCGACGAGATCCGTGTCTCTTCTGTGCGACGCTACACGGAGGGTTTGATCATCCCCGCTCTCGAAGGCAGGTAAAGCAGCGCCAACTCGTGCGTGACTCCAACCTCGCTGTAACCTCGTGGCCGCTTCGTGAGTATACTGAACAAACTCCTGTTTGTACCCAAAAGGACCCGATGGCCATGGCAACCGCGATGCAGAACTCCCGATTCGCCTGTGTGTTTGCTCTCCTCGCTGCAGGCGCGCACGCCGACATTGTCCGGATCGACAGTGGCAGGATCCGCGGGACGGTCACGGCGGATCCGGACGTACGTGTCTACCGGGGGATTCCGTTCGCACAGCCCCCGGTCGCTAAGCTGCGCTGGAGGCCGCCGCAGCCGGTTGCCGCGTGGCCGGAGGTGCGTGATTGCGTCGCCTATGGTCCGTCGTGCGTGCAACCGGCGGCCAAGATCATCAAAGAGGTGGAAGGCGAGCGCAGCGAAGATTGCCTCTACCTCAATGTCTGGACGTCGGGCACGACCGGCGTCCGGCGCCCGGTGATGGTCTGGATCCACGGGGGCGGATTCACGATTGGCAGTGGTGCGCAGAAGGAGTATGACGGCCAGAGTTTCGCGGCCAACGGCGCTGTCCTCGTAACCATCAACTACCGCCTGGGCCCTCTCGGGTTCATGGCTCATCCGGCGCTGAGTGCGGAGTCCCCCCGCGGTATTTCCGGAAACTACGGGTTGCTGGACCAAATCGCTGCTCTGCAGTGGGTGAAGCGCAACATTGCGGCGTTCGGAGGCGACCCGCGGAACGTGACGATCTTCGGCGAGTCAGCTGGCGGCGTCTCGGTGGGGTGTCTCTTGGCTTCCCCTCTGGCCAAGGGGCTTTTCCACCGGGCGATCATGCAGAGCGGAGTCGCGGCTCGCAGCACGCCGTTGCGAGGAACCCCCGTGCGGGGAAAGTCGGCGGAAACGGCCGGGATTGAGGTCGCCAGACAGCTCGGGATCCAGGGGAATGCGAAGGCCGCCGCCCTGCGAGCCGTTCCTGCTGACAAACTGCTCAAAGCCGCTAACCCGCGCGTTGGACTGTTTGGCAAAGGTCAGCCCTTTTGGCCCTGCGTCGATGGGCACGTCCTGCCTGAACCGCCTCTGGAGACCATCGTTTCAGGAGAACACAACGATGTCCCTGTTATGCTCGGCTCGAACGCCGACGAGGGGACGCTGTTCCTGCGCCAGCTTCCCATCAAACGGCCGATGGGCTATCGATGGCTTCTGCGGACCATGTTTCGTGAGGATGCGTCACGCGTCCAGGAGATATTCCCGGTGACATCTGCGGCAGACGTTAAGACTGCCCTCAATCGTGTTGTCACGGCCAGCGGCTTTGTGGCCACGACGCGGCGAGTTGCCAGGGCGTTGGCCGATGCGCGGTCACCGGTTTGGCTCTACCATTTCAGCCGCGTGTCACCGATCGCTGAACGCACTGGCATGGGCGCCACGCACGGGGCCGAGATCATGTACGTGTTCCGGACACTCCCGCGGTGGTTGCAGGCTGAGGCGGACAAGGCCGTCGCGGAGACGATGCACGCGGCCTGGCTCCGGTTCGCGCAGACCGGCGACCCCAATGGGGGGAACCTACCCAAGTGGCTGTCCTACACGCCCCAAAACGATGCCCATCTGACGTTCGGAGATTCCCCTGAGGCTGGCCGGGATCTGCTTCGCAAGGAGTGTGACCTGTTCGACGAGATTGCTCCCCGGCGGTGAGGGCCAGTGGTGGAAGAGGGGTACCCTCCCGACCGCCCCCTTGCTCTGTTCGGAGGGACCCGACGATCAGGGATGACCGGATCTCCAGAGGTGTTTGAGCAGGCGGTGCTTTCTGGAGGCCGGTTTCCCCAAACCGGTGCCTTTGTCTTACCCCGGAAGGCCCCGCCGGTCAGGGATGACCGGATCTCCAGAGGTGTTTGAGCAGGCGGTGCTCTCTGGAGGCCGGTTTTCCCAAACCGGTGTCTTTTGCCCAGGAAGGGCTCGCTGATCACGGATGACCGGAGTTCCAGAGGTGTTGGCAGGGCGATGCTCTCTGGAGGCCGGTTTTCCCAAACCGGTGTCTTTTGCCCAGGAAGGGCTCGCTGATCACGGATGACCGGAGTTCCAGAGGTGTTGGCAGGCGATGCTCTCTGGAGGCCGGTTTTCCCAAACCGGTGTCTTTGCTTCACTTCTGTGCCTTGGGGAGGCGACACGTGAAGGCCTGGATGCGGCCTTGATCAGTGGTGGTGACGAGCTTCCCATCCAGCACGGTCAGACGCATCGCCCGACCCTTGGTGGGGGCCTGGGCAAGCGGCGTCCCCGCGAGATCAAGCAGGAGCAGACCTCTACTGCCGGCCGCAGTCGCGATGACGTTGCTGCCGGCGGAGTCCACGAGGGCCAGGTCGGTTGCGCCATCCCCCACCGAACGAGCCCAGACTCTCTTGCCATCGCCGGTGAAGCAGAACACGTGTGCGCTCTCTGCGGCGCACAGAATTCGGGCACCGTTTCCGCTCTGCGGGGTCCGCAGGCAGACGATGCGGGTGACCCTGTCTCCAACATTCGCCGTCCAGCGCCGCTTCCCGTCGGTGGCAAAACATATCAGCTCACCACCATCGGTCCCGAGGAGAATCTCGACCTGGCCGTCACCATCGACATCGGCCGCAGCGACCGCGGTTTGCTCGGGGCCCAAGCGGTCTGCTTTCACGAGCCGTTTGCCGTCGTGGTCGATCGTGTTGAGGCAGTAGTAGGCATTGCCTCCGACTACTTCATCCTTCCCGTCCTTGTCCAGGTCGACGGCGCATCCCACGGTTGCGGAGTGCGCATAGATCACGTTCTTCCAGAGCATCTCGCCGGTGGCATCGTAGGCCAGGTACTGCCAGCTCAGACATCCGCACACGATTTCCGGTCGGCCGTCGCCGTTGACATCGGCCGGGAAGACGGTGATGACGTCGCTGCGGATTCCGCGGAACTCAGGTGGTTCTGCGTGCCACCGTTCCTTTCCGGCAAAATCGAGTAGACCGAGCCGGGCGGCGTCCGCTCCGTAAATCACCTCGTCTTGACCATCGCCATCCACATCGGCGCAAGCGACCGTGTTGATCGCCGCCTGGTCCTCCGTGACGTGGGTCCAGAGCGCCTGACCGTCGGGTGAGAAGGCTCGGATGACGCCGCTTGCGGAACCCGCAACCACGGCCTCCCCGTGCTTCCCGAAGGATGCAGAGGTCAGCGCCCGGACTTCCGGGACTCTCCCGGGGCGTGTTCCCCTGATCTCGATTTCCGCCAGGTAGACACTGGAATCATCGCGTGCCGGCGTGATGACGAAGCGTGCCTGCTTGAGCGCCTGATTGATATCCACCGCCATGAGTGTGTTGACGTTATTCCCCCAGCGCTGAGTGCCGGTCTCTCGGAACGGTTCCGTGACGGGCCGGATGTCGTCGATGAACCCGTCTGAGCTGATCTCGAGTGTGCGTCCCGCAATGTCCCACGTCTCGAACATGTGCCATTCACGCAAGACAACCCGGGTGACGTGCGTGGGCTCGGCCAGTTCAGCCACAATGGTGGGCGCGACGCCGTTTGGCCACTGAACGGAGAACATGGACGAACTGAAGGCGCCGTCAGTGAGTTTCTCGATCGGTCCATAGCGCCCGGAGTGCTGCTCGTCGCAGGTAACCGAGACAACGGGCAACGGCTCTGGCGGAGGATCAAAGGCGACGTGTTCCCAAGCGAGGGGGAGGGAAGGCGTGTCAGACTGATCGGGCGCGTCGTTCGCTACGCCGCCGGGGTGTTTCTTCGCCCAGGATAGCGCCTTGGCGACCGCGGGATCCGCCACCGCCGGGGCCAGGGCCAATGCATGTTGCCCGGCAGTGAGTGCGATCACCGCAACTCCGTCGCCTCCGGCCTCGACTGCTTCATCGCCCCAAGTCACTCGTCCTCCCTGGCTCGTCCGCAATCGCAGTTCGCATGGTGTCGTCGCTGTCACCAGAGCTTTGCCCTCCCCGGGAAGGAGCTCAACGGAGACCGGCGCCGAAGCGCTCACAATCAGTCCTTCGCCTGTCAGCGCCTGACACGAGGTGGCCACGATGTGCTGTTCATTCAACAGCAGGAGCGATGCATCGGTGGCGATTCCGGGAATGCTCTTCCCAGGTCCGAGTGCGAGAAGGTCCAGCCCCTTGTCGCCGGTTACGGTCACGATTCCGTCGCTGATCTTCCTCGGCTGGACGTTGCGTTGTGCCTCCATCGGTTGCGCATGTACCGCATTCACAAATTGGTAGGAGGCGCCTGGGACGAGTGATCTGCTGACCTGCTGAGACAGGCGGCTGACGGGCAGTCGATGCACGATCTTCATCGTCTCCAGCCGCTGGGCCGCGCCGTCGGCATTGGTGACGGTCACCCGCATGGGGCGGTGGTCTGCGTTCATCGTTGCGCCGTTCAGTTTGGCTTCCCCCCAAGGCCTCCAGCAACAACGGAGGGTGTAGTCGCCGGGCTCCTGAGCGGTGACCGTGTCGACAACGAGGAAGTACTCGCCACGGCGCCAGATGATTGCGCGTTCCCACTCCGCTCCGTTGTAGCGGGTCAGGTAGGAGCGCGTAATGCCCGTATCACCGATGAAGGCGGCCTCCCGGAGCCCGGTCACGGCCGGAGTCAGTTCGGAGCTCCCATTGCGCAGGATGACCAGGCTGTTGTGATACTTTGGAGCATTCTTGATGTACTCCCCATCGACCAGAAGCGGCTTGCCTCCGGCAGCGAAGCGGATGATGGCGTTCGCATCGAAGTGCATGTGTGTACCGCGCCCGAACCCGTCGAGGAGCAGGTATTCATCGTTGTCCCCCAAGCCGGCTCGGAAGGCGATCTTGTCGAACGTTTCCGGCCACGGCAGGTTTGCCGGCGTCTTGTACTGCGGACTCCGCGCGGCGTAGTCGTAGCACTTGCGTGGGAGAGTAGCCACCACCACCCCGACATGTGCGTCCGGCGGGGTGGGAGTGACCTCTGAGAAGTGGGGCTGGCCAAGGTTGAAGTGTTCATGCTCGACCGGTCCGCTGGAGGCCTTCCGGGCCCCCCACAGCATGGTTGGGTCACGCAGTTTCCAGCCGATCCGCTGCAACAGGCTACCGATTCCTGATGAACTGGTGTAGCCCGGATGGTCTCCGAAGGCAGCCTGGTACCCGGCGTTATCCATCACCATCTGGGCGACCTTTGCGGAGTCCGCAGCGTGTCCTTCGGTGAAGTACGTGTCGTCCCCCGTCGCCAAGGTATAGATCATGACGTGCGTCAGCGGGAGCCACTGGTAGGCGGCGGCGTCTTCAAGGGGCTTGCTGCAGTGCTTCTGGCCATCGAAGATCCCTTTGGCCACGGTGAGCCAGTCGTCGACGAAGGTCACTCCGTAGTGCCGTTTGACGTAGGTCCCGACGAAGTGAACACCGAGGGCAGGGAACGTGTTGTGGTTGTGCACGATGGTGTCGTTTGCGGCCCAGTGTTGGAGCTTGTCCGGCCGGTTCCAGCGTTGGTAGAGCACGCACTCCAGGCCGAGTCGAATAAGGTAGTTGGTGACCTGAAGACGCTCCGGGCCAGTGAACACGCCGCTTTCCTCCAGGAGGTCGTAGGTGATCGCGATGCTGTGCGTCCAGGAGTCACGGAAATCGCGGTCGTAACGCGCGAGTCCTTCGCTCTTGATGTAGTCATCGGTCGCGTAGTAGTTCATCATTGCGAGGAGGGCTTCGCGGTAGGCTTGTGCTTCCAGAGAGGCGCCTGTTCGCTGGTAAGACACGCCATGCTTGATCAGTCGTGCCACGCCGGATCGGCCACGGCCAGGGCTGGCAAAGAGCTTGCGGGTATACTCGGTGTCCTCCCGCAGCTTCTTCTCGGTCATTGCCGTCCGCCTCTTTTCCTGGCGGTCCTCCCGATCGAACACGATTTCCAGCAGGCGCCCAAGTGTTAGCTCACCCGTCTTCCCCGCCTCCTGGACTTTGGCGACGAATGCCTCTGCGGCTCGCTTCGTTCCCTCGGCAAAGCTCCCTCCAACCAAGATCGCGTTGTGTCCTGTGCCGAACGGATCGTGCACCGAGCGAATGACGTGCCCTTTGCGCCCTGTGAACCCGACGTCCAGGCAGACAAAGAAATTGTTGTAGAGCCGGGCAACGTGCCGATTGTTGTCGAGATGTCCGAGGAGAATGAGGTCGCGACTCTGGGCCTGCTCTTGCGTGATATCGGCGTCGGTGACCGTCTCCAGCGTGATCCCGGTGGCCGCCCGGATCGCTTCCCGAATGGCCTGGGCGGCCTCCGCCCACGCCGGGGCATCCGCGTGACAGATGGTGGCTTTGGCTTTGTTCGCTTCGACCAACGCCGTCACCAGCCGTAGCGGTTTGAGCTGATCAGCCTGGATTTCCATGCTCCGCAGGAGCGCCTGTTCCTGCTTCAACTTCTCGGCAGAAGCCGCACCAAAGGAAGCTGCCGTCGTCGCCAGCACGATCATGCCCGTGGCCGAAATAAGTCCCGTATGCATTGCCTTCTCCTGCTATGTCGCGTGCGACCTGCCATGCGGTACGCCGAATCTGTCAGGGCGCTGCCCCGACACCTCGCTGGGGGACCGGTGGCTCCCCCATGACCCCCACATCAACGGGATCGCGTACACCGGGTGCCAAGGCCCACCCGACGTTCGCGATCCCGGTGGCCTCCGTTCGCGCGTTGAGCAACGTAGCGGTCGAGGGCGAGAGACTCTCTGTTCGCCGTGACGTGCTGCCGTGTCAAGAGCCCCTGTGTCCGTCCGAGCCGCGACTATCGGGAGCGGTCTTCTCATCGATCCGGCAACCCGCTCCCGTGAGTCACGGCTCTGTTAAGGCAGACGTGCCCTCTGCCCGAGTCGCGGCTCTGTTAAGGCAGACGTGGTCTCCGTCCGAGCCGCGACCACCGGGAGCGGACGCCCTGGCTCTGCCGGCTGGGAACGCCCGCATGTGGATCCTGTTCGGGTAATCGGTGCAATTTATGTGGGAAAGGCTGCAATTGAAACACGCGCTCCTCAAGGCGGCGCCAATTGCGCTGAGGGGTTGGGCCGTTAACATAGGTGAGCCGGCCACGTTGGAGCTTTGGACGATCGGTCGGATCAGTCAAATCGGTCGGATCAGTCAGAAATCAGCCGAAGCGCAACAGCCTGAGCCGGCCACTGGACTGTTACCACCATCCCAATCTTGGAGCCATCCTTGTGAGAATTGCCCTCGCTTTCGTGCTCGTCTATACCCTCGCTTCACCATTCGTGTCGCTTGTTCATGCTCAAAATGGGCCGGCATTGCCGCCCCCGGCCAAGCTGACGACGACCGAAGCGGATGCTGATGGGGACGGGATTCCGGACCGGGTGGAAACCGTGCTCGGGATGCCGAAGGACCGGGCCGATACCCTCTATCTGGTTCACCACGACAAAGCCATCGCGGAAGGGGACCCGGTCCATTCCAGGCGCAAGCTCGTCCCTGACATCACGGACACGTACTTCGGGAACGTGGCAGGGAATCGCTGGGTGTGGCGGGTCGATTTCGCGAGCAAAGTCGAGAACGTTGGGGCAAATCTGCTGTTTTACATGGACGTCGACAACGATCCCACCACGGGACGCCAGGGAGGCGCAACCGGCACTGACGTGCGCATGAACTGCTTTGACGGGTCACCCGGCTTGGTCGTCCGCAATGCCAACGTCTGCTCCCGTGACCGCTCGATGCGTTCCGTTGCGGTCGGCAACTCGATTTACTACTGCATGGATCTGAACGTGCATACAGCGGCCAACGGGCTGGCGCACTTCCGCGGACGCCTCCTTTGCCAGATGGCGAACGACTCCGCTGACAGTGACTACGCCGACTGGTTCGAGATCATCGGGCCCAAACAGCAGGACGTGCCCAAACCTCCTGCGGGGATCGCGTCACAGGCGTTCTCGGAGAACGCGATCGTCCAGAAGCCGTGGCACGGTTGGCGCGATGATCTGCGTCGTGGAGAGCCGGTGATGTTGGTCGCAGAAGACGCCGAAACGACGGGCATGAAAGCGTTCAACAAGGCATTCGAGCCCGTTGCGGCCAACGCCAGTGTCTCCTGGTCGAGCCCGGTTGCGGGGGCGTACCATCTGAGTGTCCTCATTCAGGACAGCAAGGTGGGAAAGGAAGAGGTCGCTGTGCGCGTGGACGGGAACGCCATCGCACGTTCTGTGGCAGCGCAGAATGACGGGGACCTGTACCTGTTCACCACGGCTAAACCCGTTCAGTTCAAGCAGGGAAGTAACATCGTTCTGACCGCCGCAACACCGGCCCAGGACTTCCGGCTCTGCGAGTTCTTCCTGACCTCGGAACCGGTGCGTCCGGGGCCCCTGGCCATTGCCCATCTTGAGACGTTCTGTCCTGCGCAGACCGGTGATGGGGTCAACATCGACATCTGCTTCTTGACCAACTTCCCCTGCGACGCCGTGGTCCGTTGGGGGGCGGGAGACGCTCTAACCCAAGAGACCAAGGGTGATCGCGTTACCTACAACCATCGCGTCCGGCTCGCCTCGCTCACGCGTGGGGCCGCTTACAGCCTTCAGGTCACGGTGCGGGATGGTGCGGAAACGGTCGCCAGCGATGTCCTTCGCTTTGTGGCAGACGTTCGACGCCCGGACCGCTGCGGCGTTCGCAGCGCGTCAGTCTCTCTGAACCTGGCTGATCTGGCAGAAGGGCGCCCGGGGCCGTGGCCCCTGACCGGAGGCATCCCGCTGCAGGAAGGACACCTTGCGGACACCGCACACTGCCGCCTCAAAGACGCATCTGGGACAGTCGCCATGGCCCAGTTCGACGCGTTGGCCCGTTGGCCGGACGGCAGCATCAAGTGGCTGTTTGTGACCCATGTGGGTGAGCCGACGGAGGCGGGCTTCTCACTGGAATACGGAAGCGCTGTCACGGCTCCGAAGCCGCCGGTTGACGCGATCCGAGTCGAAGACAGTGGGGACGTCCTCATGGTCACCACCGACTGCCTGCGCACGACACTCAGCCGTACGCGTTTCACTCCTCCCGGGAGCGTGTCCCTGGACCGCAACGGTGATGGCGTGTTCTCCGCCGATGAGTGCGTTGTGCCGGACGATGGTGAAGGCTTAGTCCTGACTGATGCAAAGGGGAAGCGTTACACATCCACCGGAGCCGTTCCGACCCGTCTCGTGGTTGAGGAATCCGGGCCGATTCGCACCGTCATTCTGGCTGAAGGTCCTCTTCAGGGCGAAGCCGACCGCCTGCTCAGCTACCGTTGCCGCATGACCTTCTACCGGGGCTTCAGGGGGATCCCCACCGTGGTTTCGCTGGTCACGGACCAGGGCACGACCATTTTCCCCCCGACCATGCACCGCATTCGGAGCTTCACGCTGTCGATACCGGTCGCTTCCGGGGCGGCCGGTCCGGTCGAGAGGCGAGTTCAGGACGACGATTACCACTATGCCGTGCACAGCGGAGGGAACGTCGTCGAACACAAAGGGACGGCATCGCCGGTGCTCACCGCGACCACGCCGGCCGGGTCTGTTTCGGCCGTAGTCAAGGATTTCTGGCAGCTTTTCCCTAAAGGGTTGGCCTTTGACGGCAACCGACTGATGGTCGAGCTGTTTCCGGAGCTGCCCCGGGATCGCTATGCCCACGTCAAGGACGCCAAGCAGCTCACGATGAATTACTACTGGTTCCGCGACGGGGCGTACCTGGTGCCTTGCGGCAATGCTCCCAGCACGGACATTCTCTTCACGTTTGATGTCCCCGGAACGACACCACCAGCGGAGTTAGGTGCCGCCTGGCAGCATGCCGCCCAGCTCGCATGTTCGCCCGAACACATGTGTGCCAGTGGGGCTTTCATGGATCTCGAGCCCGAACAGGAAGGCATTCTGGAAGACTACCAGGGCTTCGTTCGGGACGGATTTGAGAAGGTAGAGGCGAACCGCGAACACCAGCGCTGGTACAGCTGGATGAACTACGGCGACTGGTACGGCGAGCGTGGGGTGAACTGGGGCAACCAGGAATACGACATGCAATTCGGGCTGCTGCTCCACTACGCCCGAAGTGGAGATATGCGTTTCCTGGAGCGTGCGGAGACCGCAGCTCGTCACACGGCCTGCATCGACCAGATCACCTGGTCCCCCGTCCCAGCCCGAATGGGGATTCAGAAGGAGCACGCGCTTTGGCATACCGGCGGTTTCAACACCCCCAAGATCGAGGGGGCCCGATTTTGGTTTGCCAACGGCATCTACAATACCGGCCACATGTGGACCCAAGGCACGTATGCCGCGTATTGCCTCACGGGAGACCGGCGCTTCAAGTACGCGATGGACTGCTTGAGCGAGTGGATGGCCGGGCACTACTGCACCTATCTCGAGCGCTGGCTGCACCGCAACTATGGCTGGGCAACCATGGTCGTGCTGGGGGCATGGCAGGTCGAGCCTAATCCCTACTATCTGAACGCGGCTCGTCTCTTCATGAAGAATGTTGTCTCCAAGCGGGATCCGGGGACAGGCACGTTCATCCACAACATCGGGGAGTGCACCCACCAGCCGCGCCACATGGGAGGCAAGACGTTCATGAGCGGCGTCGTGACCACTGCACTGAAGATGATGGATCAGATCGAGCCCAACGACGACTACAAGGAAGCCCTCATCGGGACCTGCGACTGGATGCAGGCGCGCATGTGGTATCCGGATGCGAACGGGTTCCAGTATGCCCAGTGTACCCAGTTTGACAACCGGCCGGGAACCGCCGGGATCAACATGGCCTGCGAGGGGCTTGCCTACGCGTATGACCTGACAAACAAGCCCGTGTATCGTGATATGGTCGTGCGTTCTCTTGCCCGCCTGGTGCGCCCCAACGGCGGTTCGGGCAGCGGAAAGGGCTATGCCCAACAGATCCGCATGACGCCCTTCGCCTTCAGCAGTATGGCGCGCTGGGGCATGACGGCCCTCCCAGTCGTGCCGTCGCGTGCCCCTGCCGGCTTTGTTCCTGAAGAACTGACCCTGTATGGCGGGGCGCCGGCTACGCTCCCGATTCTGGTCGACAACGAGTCACGCGCCACCTACAGCTGTTCCGCAGAGATTACTTCTGTTTCGGAGGGACTTACGGTCGAGCCCCGCCGCTTCGAGTGGAAAGCGGCTTCCGGCGCCACCCTGAACTCTCCATTTGTCGTCACCGGACCCGGAACTGAGGGAGCCAGCGTGACGATCGCCTACACCGTGGGCAAGGCTTCGGGCAAATCAGTCTGCAAGATTCGCCGTGGGAAGGTCTTCACACTCGGGACCAAGGTCGGGTACGTGGGCGCGCCGGAGGACCCGGTCGGAAAGGCCCTGGTCAAGATGGGGAGCACGGTTGAGCGCGTCTCCAAGCTGTCAGGCGCTGCGCTTCGCGGGTATGGAGCGCTGCTGGTGGGGTCTGAAGCGCATGAGAAGGGCTTCGGCGGGCTGCCTGGAACAGCTGGTGTTCTCCTCGATTTCGTGCACTCGGGCGGACAGATCGTGATGATGCAGATCCAGAACAGCAGTTTCAGGACGCCATACCTGCCCTTTCCACTCGCCGTGAGCAACACCAAGCGCGCATTGGGCAAGATCCGCACGCCAACCCATCCGCTCTTCTCCACGCCCAACACCATCCGCTCATTGGCCGGCGTCGTCTCATACGATACGTTGACAATCGCCGACCGTGCGTGGACTGTATTGGCCGAGGATACGGCTGGGAATCCAGCGATCGTCGAAGCAGCGTTCGGCAAAGGACGGGTCCTGCTCGTCCAACCGTCTCCCGATCGCTATGTGATCGGGACGGAAATCCCGGGCAAGGCGTTCACTGCGGACACCTGTCGGCAGTTTTTCGAGAACATACTTGCGTACCTGGAAGCGCACGTGGCCGCAACGGCCAACTGAGGAGGCAGTGGACTATGGGACTCAAGATTGGCTTCGTGGGTGTGGGTGGCATCTCACAGCGACATCTCGGGAACGCCTCCAAGCGTGATGACATCGAGATTCTCGGTCACGCTGACATCATCATGTCGCGTGCGGAGGCCGCCGCTGAGACGTACGGGGGCCGTGCCTACAACTGTTGCGTGGATCTCTACGAGAATGAGAAACCTGATGCAGTCGTGATCTGTACGCCGCCCTATGCTCACGGCGATATCGAGGAGGAAGCCGCCAAACGCGGAATCCACTTCTTCGTGGAGAAGCCCTGCGCGGTGAGCCTGGACCTGGCCAAGCGCGTCAAGGAAGCGGTGGACACCCATGGCGTGCTGGCTCAGGTTGGTTACATGTATCGCTTTGCCGAGGGCGTGCTCAAAGCCAAAGAGCTGCTTTCAACCCGGCGGATCGCCATGGTTCAGCAGCATTTTTACATGCCGGGGATGCCCGCCAAGCCCTGGTGGGCGAAGCTGGAGATGTCCGGTGGTCAGTTGACCGAGCAGTCCACTCATATGCTGGATCTGGGGCGTTTCCTGGCAGGTGATGTCGTGGCTGTGACCGGTCGCACGGCACGCGTCCACGACTGGACACCGGAGCCCGGGGCTCCCGTTTCGGATTCCGGCCTGACGGGCGCATACCCCGGGTTCACCATTCCGGATACAACGGCGTTGACGCTGGAGTACGCCAGCGGCGCCCTCGGTACACTGAGCTGCTCTATGGTTCCTGGAACGCAATGGGACAACGGGTTCCGAATCGTCGCAGAAGGCCTGCTGGTGACCATCGCCGGGGGCAACGTGTCCTGGGCCGGTGAGGAACAGGGGTCGGTGGCCGCCGGTGACAACTGGGCGAGCTATGTGCTGTACGATTTCTTCGATGCCGTAATCGAGGGCCGCGACGCTACGACAGTGCCCTACGATGAGGGCATCCGGAGTTTGGCCATTTCACTTGCGGGTTACGCTTCCCAGGAACAGGGCGGAGCTGTCATTTCGCCCCAGGACCTGATCGCCGATGTGTTCGGGACCGCGCTTGGGTGACGGTTGAGAAACCGTGGCTCGTTGCCCCGCGATCTGTCTCGTTTCTTGTACGGTGGGCGGCCCTCCGACCGCCATTGTTTGATGCCGCCCGGGGGCCGTGCGACGTACAAGAGAAGATGCCGCCCGGGGGCCGTGCGACGTACAAGAGAAGATGCCGCCCGGGGGGCCGTGCGACGTACAAGAGAAGATGCCGCCCGGTGGCCGTGCGGCGTACGACCGGAGCCGCTGGCAGCCGATCCATGCTCAGCCCCGTTGGAGCCACAGACGAATAATCACTCTCACAGACCACAATAGGAGAACAGCATCATGCGTAAGGCATCCCGAAAGTTCTTTGACGACCTCATCAAGACGCCTTCACCGTCCGGCTACGAGTACCCGGTTCAGGCTGTCGTTCGCAAGTACGCTGAATCGTTTGCGGACGAGGTCCGAACGGATGTCCACGGTAGCGTGATTGCGGTCAAGAACCCGGACGCCCCGATTCGCGTCATGCTGGCCGGACACTGCGACCAGATCGGTATGTTGGTTCAGTACATCGAAGACAGCGGCATGTTGCGCTGTGCGGCAATTGGTGGCGTGGACCCCACGGTCATCATCGCCAGCGTCGTCACCGTGCATACATCGTCGGGTCCCGTCAATGGTGTTGTGGGGCGCAAACCCATTCACCTGCTTTCTGCCGAGCAGCGCCGGAACGAGAAGCACGATGTTGAGGGATGTTGGATCGATATCGGTGCCAAGGACAAGAAGGCGGCTGAGAAGTTGATCGAGATCGGGGATCCAGTGACCTTCCCCCTGCGCAGTATTGAGCTCCAGGGCGATCTGATTGCCGCGACCGGCTGCGATGACAAGGTTGGGGTCTATGCCGTGATGGAGGCCTTGCGTCGCGTATCCAAGGCCGATCTGAAGTGTGCTGTCTATGCCGTGTCAACCGTGCAGGAAGAGCTGGGGCTTCGTGGCGCTCGAACCAGTGCGTTCGGCATCGATCCGCACGTCGGCATCGCGGTTGATGTGACCCACGCCACAGATTACCCTGGTGTCGATCCCAAGCGCGTAGGCGAGGTGAAGGTGGGCAAAGGACCTTCGGTCGCGCGCGGTCCCAATATCAATCCCGTGTTGCGTGAAGTCATCGTGAAGGCGGCCAAGGTGAAGAAGATCGCTTACCAGACGGAACCTGCTGCCCGTGCAACCGGGACGGATGCTAACGCGATTCAGATCAACCGGGCAGGTGTTGCAGCTGCTTTGGTCAGCGTGCCGAACCGGTACATGCACTCTTCCGTTGAGGTGATCTCCCTGACCGATCTCGAAGATGTGGCCAAATTGCTCGCCGAGACCGTCCTCCGCATCGACGAAACGTGTGATTTCACCCCGCGCTAAGGGACCCTCGTTCTGAGGAGGAACGCCATGTCATTTACCCGCCGTGATTTTCTGCAGCAGATGTCAGCCGGTGCTCTGCTTGCCGCCGCCCCCCCCGTCTGGTCTGCGGATGAGGGCGGGACTCGCCCGCCGAACATCGTCTACATGATGGCCGATGAACTTGGCTACTTTGAGCTGTCCTGTCTGGGCAACCCGAACATCAAGACCCCGGTGATGGACCGCATGGCGGCCGACGGCATCCGGTTCACGCAGGCCCTGGCCGGTTCAGCCGTTTGTGCCCCAACTCGATGCTGTTTGATGACCGGGAAGCACTCCGGACACACATCGGTGCGGACGAATGGCGGGGGGACGCCACTCCGGGACGGGGAGGAAACCGTAGCTTCCGTGCTGAAGCAGCGCGGCTATGCCACCGGGGGATTCGGCAAGTGGGGCTGTGGCGGGCGCGGGTCCACCGGCGTCCCCGAGAAGCATGGTTTTGACGTCTTCTTCGGCTACTACGACCAGGTGCATGCGCACAGCTACTACCCGAAGTACATCGTGCGCAACAGCGAGGAAGTTCCACTTCAGGGCAACAAAGGCGGATCGAAGGGGGAGACGTATTCGCACTACGCGATCATGGACGATGCCAAGCGCTTCATTCGGGCAAACCGGGAGAAGCCGTTCTTCTGCTACCTGCCGATCACGCCTCCGCATGGGATCTTCGATATTCCCGACACCGACCCCGCCTGGGCCGTTTACCGCGACGAGCCGTGGCCCGAGCCGGCCCGCCGTTACGCTGCGATGGTCACCATGATTGACCGCCAGCTGGGGGAGATCCAGGACTTGCTGCGAGAACTTGGACTTGAGGAGAACACGATCGTCTTCTTCTGTGGAGACAACGGTGGCAATGATTACTTCAAAGACAAGACGCATCCCCGGGGCTTCCATGGTGCGAACGTCAATCCCCGGACAGGCAAGGAGTTCCGAGGCCGGAAGGGGCAACTGTACGAGGGTGGACTGCGAATCCCGATGATTGCCCGCTGGCCGGGGAAAATCCAGCCCGGCCGTGTGAGCGATTTGCTCTGGTATTTCCCCGATGTGCTCCCGACTCTTGCGGAGATCGCGGGGGCAACGCCTCCCAAGGACATCGACGGCATGTCCATCGTCCCCGAACTGATCGGCGCGGAGGCCGCGGGACGGTCGCAGGAGCAGCACACCTACCTGTATTGGGAGATTGGTCAGCAGACCGCCGTGCGCCTGGGAACGTGGAAGGCGATACGCCCCCGCCGGAAGGGCGAGTGGGAGCTCTACGACTTGAGTCGTGACATCGAAGAGAAGAACGATCTCGCAGCCGTTCGCCCGGATGTGTTGGCGAAGATGAAGGCGATGGCCGACGAGGCCCATGAGGAAGCCGTCCCGGGGACCTTCCACGATCGCGCAACCCATGAGCGGGACCGTCAGGCCAAGTTCGGGGACACGAGGAAGCCGAAAAGCCCAACCGAAACCATGCCCAGGAAGGGACTGATCCCGTTCAAGGAGTGTCGCGTCCTGAAGGTAAGCAGCGAGTCCACCTTCAACGGAAAACTGGCGAAGAACGTCTTTGACGGTGATCCACGCTCGATCTGGCACAGCGCTTTCCAGGGCGGCGCGCCCAAACATCCACATGAGCTCGTGGTGGATCTGGGCAAGCCGCGCACTGTGCGTGGCTTCCGCTACATGGCGCGCCAGGACCAGGGCTGGAACGGCACGATCAAGGACTGCGAATTCCGCATCAGTGATCAGCCTGACCGTTTCGACGGGCTAGCTGTCAAGGCTTCCTTCAAGAAGACCAGGAAGGCCCAGGAGGCGACCTGTGAGCCGTTGACGGGGCGTTACGTCCAGTTGCGAGCCCTGTCCGAAATCAACGGTGGCCCTTGGGCGTCCGTAGCGGAACTCGGAGTGATCGGGGAGTAAACAGGACATTGGAGATGGGCATGAAGTACGGGATTCGGAATGGTTCGTTGCGCCAGGAATGGCGCGAGGCGTATGCCACGGCTGGGGTGATTGGGTTCGAGGGACTCGAGATCTGTGTGACGCGAGACGAGCACATGCCCCTGATCCTTGACCCTTCCGTCCGGAAGGAGGCGAAGGAGCTGGCCGCCGCGGCAGGGGTGGAAACCTGTGCCATCAGCTACGGAATCCTGCGTCAGGGCAGCTTCATTGATCCGGATCCGGCCGTTCGGGAGCACGGGGTGACACTGCTCCACCAGGCTATTGAGGCGGCGGCGGACTTGGGGGGTGACGCCATCCTCTGCCCCACTTTCGAGCGCCAGAACATCGATATCAATCCGCAGCAAACCGAGACCTACGTCGCCGCTTTCAAGGAGTGCACACGCGCGGCTGAAGATGCGGGGATCATGCTTGCCCTGGAGACCAGCTTCTCCGTTGAATTACTGTGCGCCATCACGGAAGCGATTGGCTCGCCGTCCGTCTGCGTCTACCAAGATCTGAGCAATGCTCTCTTCTACGGGCACGATCCAGTGGATATGCTCGCCCGGCTTGCTGACCGGATTGGGATGATCCACATCAAGGAGACGGATCAGAAGCCGCTGGGTGAAGGGGATGTGGACTGGGAGGGTTCCCTGCAAGCCATCGATGACATGGGGTACGACGGCTGGCTTGTCTTTGAGACCGGGCCGGGAGACGATCCTGTCGCGATGGCCCAACGCAATCTGGACTGGCTTAAAGGGCGGATGGGGTAGAACCCGCAAGAGAGGTAGCCGACGCAGGCCCTGTGTCGTGCTTTGGGGTGGGTTCGGTTGGCGGCATGGCACAGGAGGACTGTCCCAGAAATGGTGCAGGTCTTCGTCCTGAGCCCTGTAAGGGCGTCCTCAACGTAGCCCAGGCCAGCGGCCTGGGTGGCAAGTATGAACCATGCATACGCGCTGAAGGTGCGGTTCAATCCGCTGAACATCAAGATGTTGATATGCCCCTACAGGGCACAAATCACCACTTCACCAAATACCCAGGGCGAGTGCCCTGGGCTACGATGGATCTGCCCCGTTGGGGCGAAGAACGACATGCTACCCACATCCATGGGGCAACCGCATTCGAAGCGGTCGCCTCGCCTCATTCGCGCCCGTTCCACTTCCCGGACACGCAACCCACCACTCAATCGCCTGGGTTGCCGTTCACACAGACCGCAACGATTCGCGCTGCGTGTCCCGTGCTTTTCGCATTCTTGTCTCGTGACATGCGCAGCTCAACCGTATGCTGACCGGCGGGGAGTTCCTGAGCAAGCATGCAGGTGCGCGGGTAGTGCAGGTTTGCGCTGTGGCGATGGTAGAGATCGACCCGCTGCTTGTCTCCGCCATCCACGCTGAACTCGATTATTCCCGCATCCGGCCCGGCTACCACGTAGAGGCCGATTGCCGTGCCTGTGAACGGGATGGAGATGGGCGCCTCGGGGCTCGTGCAGGTTAGTAGCGGGGCCTTTGTGAATCGTCCGCGTTTGCCGCCGGGGATTGCTCCCCAGTCCGGAACTCCCACAGACCATCCATCGCTAAGTTCGAGGGCCGTTTTGTCAAGGTGCGTCCCCTGACTGTAGGCGGCTTCATCCAGGGGAGCCGGTGGCAGCGTTTCGGCTGCGGTCTTCGCATCCGCCGACACAGGCTCCTGCCAGGCCAGATCCATGAGCTGCCCAATCCACTTTCCGTAGAGATCGTTCCCGAACGAGGACGGATGGCAGCCACCGAACCGCTTCCAGTCGAACTCGTTGGCATCGATTGCGTTTGCCACACCTCGGGCAAAGTCGATCTCCGCGACACTGTAGTGGGCGGCGACCTTCCGGTGGGCCGTGATCTCCTCAGGGGCTGCGCCGCTGCTGTAGGTCTTGATGTGTGAGGCGTTGGCGCAGTACAGGAAGACAATGTCAATCAGAGGGTTTTCCTGGCGGGCATGGCGGACGATGCCTTCCATGCCGCGGATGCACTCGACGGGTGTGTGGTGGGCGTCCTGGTTGTCGTTTACCGCGAACTCCACGAAGAGTAGGTCAACGGGGCCCCGATGGAACGCCTCTGTTTCCAGGCGGAAAGCGCCGGTGGTGGAACAGGTTGAGGAGACGCCGGCATTGATGAAATCAAAGGCCGTGTCCGGGAAACGAGCTTTCAGGTCAGCGCACACCCGAGGCCGGTAGCCTTCCATGTTGGTGATTGATCCACCGAGGAACGCAACCCGCGCTTTGTCTTTCTCCGCGAAACGCAAGCGGCAGTTGCGCAGTCCGCTGCCGCTGCTCATCGGTACGCCGGTCTTCTCGACTGTGTTTGCCAAAACAAACTCCACGATGGGTTTGGGGTCCTTGAGGCTGTGCGGGTGATGGCCGCACTCAGGCTTGATGATGGTCTCGATACGGCCGCCGAGCGCGCGATATCGTTCCGCCAGAATCGCAGTGTTCTCGGCAACCGGAACCACATTATCGGCGGCGCCGCACACATTCAACAAGGGCACACCGGCCTTGGCCAGGGGGGGGAGACAGTCGATGGGGTTCCCTGTGTAGGCCAAGCCTTCTTCTTCGGAGAGCCCGTAGGCCTTCAGGCAGGCCTGCCAGCCGCCCGGGCTGCCTTTTCCTTTCCCCTTGCCACCAGGCCAACTCTTGAAGTCGCACACTGGTGCATCGCCGTAGATACAGGCGACCTTGCCCGGGTTGGCGATTGCCCAATTGTAGATGATCAGGCCTCCGCGACTCATGCCTTCCAGGGCGGGCTTCAGCGCAAACCCATGGTCTGCGGTCAAGGTTCTGTAGAAGGCGTCCCAGTGTTTGACTGCCGGGGGGGCACCAAAGAGGTTTCCAACATCCATGTAGACGAGGTGGAACCCACGGCGTAGGAGTGCGATGTCCGCTTGCGGTTGGTGGCCGAAGAACCGGGCGCGCCATATCCAGGGCCTGCCCGGAGCCTCCGCCCTGGGCGTCACCACAAGGCAGCGGCGACTGTCCACGGTGAAATCGTAACGGGGGAAACCGTGCCACGTAGACTGCTTGCCCGGGAATGGCTGGTCAGCGCCCAGGGACGTGAAGGCGAAGCACATGCTGAGAGGGATCATCAGGAGGGGCAGTAGGTCGCGAGCTGTCATGTACTGATTCCTTAACTGCTTTTCACAGGCGGGAGCCGCTGGAACTCGTCGGCCGAGGCATATCTGGGGAGAGTAACTGCCCAAAGGTGAATAGATCGGGGCATGGCAGCCCTTCGACCAGGCTCAGGGCCTTGAGCAAGTCCCACAGTCGTGGGACGCGTCGAAACGGCCCATCCACGCTCGGAACAGTCCACGTTAGCGCTACTCCCCCGCGTCAGCAGCTTTCAGGGCCTCTTCTGCCAGCCGTTCCGAGTCGGCCCGCCATGTTTCTGCTGTCGCGGCAAATGGGATGGTCAGGACGCGAAAATGGAACTCCTGGCCTACCGGCACCGTGCTGTTGGTGAAGGCAGCCAGGTAGTGTTTGCGGTACCGTTTAGGCACGTCCCAGTATCGTGCGCTCCAGCGGACACCTTCCGGGACCGCCAGAACGACCGTCACAGCTCCTGCCTGCAGTGTGCGGCTGTAGACCGACGACCACGATACCGGCTTCGAGATCTTCATCCCCTTGTCGTCAACGAACTCGCCCTCAACCCGACTCCCATCGGGCAGCACGCCGAGGTAGTCGGACATTTCAGTGGTCCACGGGTGCATGAAGTGGTAAATCAGGTTCAGCTTTGACGGTTCGGAGGCGCTCATGACGACATCTTCCAGGATGCGGTCGTCTGAGATGCGGATGAGACTCTTCAGCGTTAGACCACGCAGTTTGGATGTCTTTGTCAGGACCAACTCGTCGCAGGTGTACTCCGGCTTCGGGGGCGTCTGCGCGGCACCGTCCACGGCCAAAGCAACCTTCAACACCTGCTCATCCTCGTTCTCGACGTGCCCCGAACCGATGAACCCCGTGCCGCTGAAGTTGGCCACGCTTCCGTAGTGGCTGCCATATCGATCCAGGCAGAGTCGCTTCCCCTGGTAGTCGATGCGGTAGAGGGTCCAGAATGAGCGACTTTCGAGTCTCACCTGAAGGTCACCGCTATTCACCAGGACGGATCCGGGCCAGTCGGCATACACAGTCTTTTTCACTTTGACTTCCTCCACCAAGACATCATCCACCATCACGTGTCCCGTGCACTTCTGCTCCTTATCCCAGAATGAGAATCTGACCACCATACCCGCGGTTTCTTCGGTGAAAGGTCGTGTGCTTCCTTTGCCAAAGGTGAGCGATTTGACGATCCAGTCGTGCGGCTTCGAGTTCACCTGGAGGTTGTGGACACTCATCTGGCTGAGCCGGCGGCCGTCCGCGTTGCGGTAACAGATGGAGAACGCGAACGTGCCCTTCTCCAACCCCTCCGAGCGGATGCGGGCACTGACCTTGTAGGCCTTGTCCGGTGAGAGCTCTCCGTCGAGCTTCAAGACCCGGCTGTTGACCCCGAAGATCGCGCCCGTCGGCTGCAGATCCAGAACGTTGCCACGCTCCCCGCTGCCCTCGACCACGCCTCCCATTGTCGCCGGGCCAGGTGCGTACTCCCATGTTCCCATGCCGCCGTCAAAGGTCTCGGACAGCACCGCATCCTGCGCGTGGGCGACCGCACAGAGCCCTGCGATTGCCAGAATGACCAGTCGATTCATCTGTCTCTCCATTGTTCCTAAGACAACCATGTTGGGCGGTCAACGCCTCCACCAACGTACGTGGCCGAAGCAGTCGTGTCATCCTGGCGCAGACGCCACGGACCTTTCCGCCGGACACTTGGTCTTACCATGGAAACGCGGGTACGTTTGCTGCAGCGAGAATCCCATAGAGACACGGAAGGGTTCATCATGTCTACAGATAGACGGGACTTCCTGAAGAGCGTGGCACTCGGGGCTGTTGCTGCCGGAGCCACATCGTCGGTGATGGCGGCTGCTCCGGCAGAGACCGGGGCAAAGCAGGTCGAGCGGCGGAAGCTGGGCAAGATCGGTGCCGAGGTATCCATCCTTGGGCTGGGCTTGGGTAGCGCCTTCTTCAAGCCGTACACAGCGAACCGTGAGGAGGGGCAGAAACTCCTGATGCGGGCCCTGGAGCACGGCGTCAACTACTGGGACACCGCTCGAGTCTACCAGCAGAGCGAAGTCATTATCGGGCCCGTCATCCCCAAGGTCCGAGACCGCGTTTTCCTGGTCAGCAAGAGCGGCAAGCGCGACTATGATGGATTCATGCGTGAGATCGAGCTGAGCCTGAAAAACCTCCAGACTGACCACCTTGATCTCTATCACATCCACAATCTGAACCCGAAGAAGGACAAGGATCTGAGCGTCGTTGAGAACGGTGCGTTGAAGGCGGCTCGGAAGGCCAAGGAACAGGGGCTCATCAAGAACATCGGCATCACCGGTCACAGCGCTCCGGGCATTCTCATGGAAGCCATCAAACGGTGGCCTCTGGACGCCATCCTGACCGTATTTCCTGCCTCGCGGCCCGGCGCCGGGAAGTACGAGGATGAGCTGCTGCCGCTTGCTCGTGAGAAGAACCTGGGCGTGATTGCCATGAAGACCGTGCGGCACGCGCGCCAGTCAGACCTGAAGGGCAGTGATCTTGTTCGTTACGCCATGAGTCTCAATGGTGTTCATGTGGCGATCGTGGGCCTGGACACGCTGGCTCATCTGGATGCGAACGCGACCATGGCCTCGGATTTCAAGCCCATGACGGGGAAGCAGCGCGCGGAAGTGACGCGAGACGTGCAGTTGGCGCTTGGCGACTATCCTGCCCCATGGGACATGCCTGGGTACGTGGACGGAGGCGTCCTCGTGTGACCCTTTGCTCCGGATTGGGGATAGGCACTTGCCTGGCGGCGAGCGGGTCGAAGGCCTTGGGGCGGCTCGCACCAAACCCCAGCTGGGGGACCGCGCTCCCCCGGGCCCCCAAACGATGGCTTCCCGTACGGCAGACCGTACGAGAAGCCGTTGCCGACGCTCGCGCGAAGGGCCGTACGGTAGGCGGAAGCAAGCATCTTTTGAGTTCGCAAGGCGCATCATGTGGGCTATGAAGAGATTGTGCTTGTTGGATTGACGTCCATAACCGATGAAGAAGACGGAGGATCCCGATGCAGGTTGAGATTGCCCGTCATGCCTTGGATCGCGTGCCGCTGTCGATCATCTTTGATGACTCGACTATGCTGGTGAACCTCAACTACTTTTTTATGCGTGACCGGAATCTCGTTGACGGCGAGAACCGGCGCTGGGAGGATGTCCCGGTCGTTCATCCCGAGTCCTTCGTCCGCGAGTTTGGGGAATGGTGTCTGGAGAACGGGGTCAAGGGCAAATACAGCGTGGTGCCGTGTCCGGCCGCTCTTGGGCGCATCGATCACGGACTGCCGCTGTTCAGCCAGGCGCAACAGGATAGCTGGCTTCACATGTGCAGGGAGGTCATCATGCCTTCCTTTGATATCACCCCTGAGATGATGACCCACACCTACGTGGTCGATCTCGAAACGTGTCGGCCGCTGGAGTCCGGCATCTGGGAGCAGTACGACTGGGATGAGCTCCCGACCGATCAGGAAGAGTTGGTCACCGACTACATCACGCTTGCATGCCGGATTCTGGACAATGTTGGGCTGACCCCCGCCGGGGTTACATCTCCCGGTGGCTTTGGCCGGCCATTGCCATTCTACGCGAAATGCGCCCAGACGGCACTGCAGCGCGTGACCGGCAACGCCACCCCCTACTTCTTCAAGCGAATTGCCGGTGATGGGCCCATCGAGACGCCCGTCTGGTACCCGGATGCCGACACCGGTACCGCCATGGGTGAGATCATTGCGTGCACCGGCGACTGGACCGGATCGTGGACCGGCTATGGTGAGGTCGACGCGGACCGCTACATCACCGCTGACTTGGAGGGAGGGCGACTTCCCGCAGTCATTGACGCCGGCGGCCCCGCCGTTCTCATCAGCCACTGGCAGGGATTTTACGGCCTGCACAACGATGACCGACGTGGTTTCCGCGCGTTCAAGAAAGTGGTAGGTCGTCTGCGTGAACGCGACACGCGCGGTGAGCGGACGCAGTGGCGCACCTGCAGTGAGATCACCCGCTATGCCTGCGCTCGGGAGATGGCGACAGCAACGGTCACGGACAATACCATTGCGTTGGACTTACCGGTGCGCACACCGGAGTTCACCCTGGCTCTATCTGATGTCGACCTCGTCGGCGTTGCCGTGGACGGTGTTCCTCTGGACCGGGCAGGCAGCCGGGCGGCGTTCAGGACAAACACGTTCTATCGCGAGAACGATACAACATTCGTCGCCTTCGATCCTCAGAGCCGGGAAGTGAACCTCACGATCGACAGCCTGTGATGGACGTCCTCCGCGGCAGAGCGTGGCGGTCATGTCACGAAAATGCAGCTTGCCCTAGTGGAGAGCGGCCATCCTGGCCGTCCTTCGTGGAGCTGGTACCAAGCCACGGCGGAGACCGCCGTTCTCCGGGGGTGTTACGGCGGAGACCGCCGCTCTCCGGGGGTGTTACGGCGGAGACCGCCGCTCTCCAACGGCGTGTCTTACGCTCAAACGGCGTGAAGTTACAAACGAGGGAGTGATGCGATGACACGCACCGTGATGGCAGTGACCGCAGGCATGGCAGTATGGCTTTCGGGAGCGACCGGCCTGGCCGAGGACATGGCTTTTGTGAGCGATGGTCAGCCAGTCGACGTGCAACATCTGGGGCCTGAATGGAAGGTCACAAAGGGGGGAGTCAAGGGGGCCCCGACGAACACGATTGGGCACCGGCTCCTGGCCGGCAAAGGGCTGGCAAAGGGCGACTTCACCATTCGTGCCCGGCTTTCCCTCACGGGGCTCCGAAGCAGTGCCGCCGCGTTCATTATCGGCGAGAAGACGTTTTTCGGGTTCGCGGGTGGACACGGCAAGGTCTTCATCACAGGGCCCTGGTTCAACGACGCACGCGGGACACCCATCGGCGAACCAACCGACTTTGTGACCGATGGCAAACCCTTCGACTTCCTCTGTACCCGCACTGGCGATGAGCTGACGATCACCATCGATGGCAAGGAAGCGTACAGACAGAAGCTCTTCCACAGTGGACCGGTTCCCTGTTTCGGGTTCACGCCCGTCCGGGCAACCATGCGTATCACGTCTTTCGCGGCGACAGGGACGCCCGGGGAGTACAAACGTCCTTACGTTTTCGTGGCCAAGAAACCCATTCTTCACCCGAGAGCCAAAGCCCTGCCACAGCTCCCTCAAGGTCCGTTCACGCGTCTTGGGGACGGTGCCATTTTCACCTTCGACAGGCACCACGCATTGATCAGTCGCGACGAGGGAGCCACCTGGGAACGACACTCAGCCCTTTTCGAAGACCCCAAGGCGTTCATTACTCGGGCCGAACGAGCGCTGATCCGGACTCGCGAAGGCGTCCTTGTTCTGCTCTTTCTGAACGACGCGGAGAAGACCTACAAATGGGACAAAGAGACGAACCTGCCATTACCCGGGATGAGCTTGCCGACGTACGCTCTGCGCAGCGAAGATGAGGGGGAGACCTGGTCAGAGCCGATCCAGCTCTACGATGGCTGGTGCGGGGCCATTCGCGACATCATTCAGACGAACACGGGCGCCTTGGTCGTTCCCGGCCAGGAATTGCTCATGAAAGAAGGGCGTCATTGCACCCGGCCATACGCGTCCACAGACCTTGGCAAGACCTGGTCCTACTGCGACATTCTGGACATCGGCGGGCAGGGGGACCATGCCGGGGCGATCGAGCCGACCTTGATCCAGTTGCGTGATGGGCGAATCCGGATGCTGATCCGCAGTTCCCATGGGCATTTCTACGAATCGTGGTCGCAGGACGACGGCAAGACGTGGAGCAAACCGACTCCCTCCATCAAGGCGAGTGGCGCCCCGGGCATCCTCAAGCGCCTCCAGGACGGGCGACTCGTTCTGGTCTGGAATCGTCCTGTCCTCGACGGCACCACGACCAGGCAACACCGCACCGAGCTGTCCGTCGCCGTCAGCAGTGACGAGGGCAAGACCTGGAACAAACCAGCTGTAGTCGCTACGAACGCGGATGGCAATATCAACAATGGTAACCGCGTTGCTTACCCCTACATCTTCGAACCGACTCCCGGCACCGTCTGGATCACCTCCATGCAGGGCAACCTACGCTGCGAGGTCCGCATTGACGATCTGTTCTGAGGTCGATCAGAGGGCCTTGCCGAGGAAGGCGAAGCCGCCGAGATTGCCGCTGCCGGTGATGCGGACGTGGATCGCATCGGCGGCCTGGATGTCGGCCGGGAGGGAGATGACGTAGCTGCCCTTGCTCGGGGACGAGAGGGAGACCTCCTGCCAGGTCTCGCCATCGGGTGAGAGAAAAAGATGCCCTTGGCGTTTCGGGTCCTTGTGATTGTGTGACAGGCTGGCGAGCACCGCAAGGCGTGCCGGGGGTGTCTCAAACAGCGTGCTTGGGAAGGCGTAGCTCAGGTCCTTGATATACCCCCACCAGGTGGTGACATCGGCGGCCCTGGCCGTCCTCAGGAACTCGCGATCGCCTTGTCCGACGAAGATGGTGCGTATGACGGGAGTGAGTCCGGAGAATGGGACGGGAATGGGTCGGGGTCGACTGCGGTCAGGCAGCGCCATGGTGCGGTAGCCGTGTGGATGGCGTCGGTAGATGCGCCCTTTGACCACACCATTGTCCAGGCAGTAGATCCAGTATCCCGGCTTCTGCGATCCCCCCCAATAGTGGGGGCTGCAGGTGGCCATCGAGGTCTGCACAATCGTCGTGTTCGCCAACTGGAAGACGCTGTCACGGTTCGAGTGCACATGGCCGGCCAGGAGCCACATCAACCCACGATGATCGGCGAAGGCTCTGGAAACGGCGGCCCCGATGCCGCGTTCGTTCACGACGCTCCCAAGCGCCGGTTGATGCACGAAGAGGATGGCCTGCGCCTCCGGCAGCAGCTGGCCTGCCTTCCCGCCGAGCCATTCCTGCTGCTTTTCGTCCAAGTCACCGGAACTGGCTCCGTTCAGGAAGAAGAGGTGCACGCCCGCCAGGACCTCCGTGCTGTACGGCTTTGCTTCCGGGAAGACACTGCGCAGGAGGGCCAGATCGACCTCGCCGGGGTAGGTGTCGTGGTTGCCCGGAGCAAAGCGCACGGGGATCCCGGGCTTGAGCTGTTGGAGCCCGTCCCTGAGGGCCTCGAATTCCTTGATGGCTGTCTTCTTTTGGGCCGCGTTTGGCCGGTGCCCAAAGCTCAATGATGCGCTGCAGATCATGTCACCGGTGATCGCCAGGAAGGCTGGTGACGGTGACATCGCGTTGGCGTCGTCGATGACATAACGGGGGAATTCGGGTGACTTCGGGAAGGCGACGTGTGAGTCGGTGCATGCCATGAACCAGGCGCACCCTGGCGCCGTTGCGTCAAAGCCGAACTCCGCAGCCGCGGCTCGGGCGTCTTGGTGGGGATAGGTTGGTTCTGCCGCGTGAGAAGCGGGCACGCCGAAGAACGCCGAGATAGAGGCGCATAGAGTCACGGTGGACGCGAATGATAGGCGAGTCTTCATGCTCTCTCAGTACTCCATTCTGCTGGGACCAAGGTCATTGCCGCAAGGCGTGGCGTGCTATTCTCAGGGACTGTGGGATGCTATTCCGGTCTTCAGGTACTGCTTCAGTTCGGGGACGCTGAGACCATCAACACCCAGGGACTCCAGGGATCGACCGGCTTTGGCAATATAGTCGATGCCCTGGATCACTGAGCCCATATGCAGGATCGCTTCGGCCGCGGGCATCGCCACCCCGAGCAGCTTGCCGAGGGTGCAGAACAGTACGAGGCCCATGCCGATATCCTCGTGGAAGTAGCGATGGTCGAGCGTGTTGGGGCTGGTAAAACCGCCGAAAACCTCGCCTCTAGCGTAGCACTCGTAGTAATCCTCGCTTTCAGCATAGCCTTGCTGCTTGCTGGTCTTGGCGTCCGTCTGGGGCGAGTACCCGAGCGTGGTCATCAGAGCCATGCGTTCCCGGTCGACCTTCTCGATTAGCTTGGCAACGGAGGGTGATACACCGTCCCGGTAGAAGTGCATCCCCGGGCCTTCCTTCTCAATGCGAGCGGCGTTGAGGATGGTGATGGCGGGATGGATGACGGGGTTGGCGTTGGTCAGGCCTGCTGCCAACACGTCGGCGACGCGGACGAGGCCCGGGAAGAGCGCCTCCAATTCGTCTGCCACCTCGCCCGAGCGATCTGCCGGGAATGTCCCGTAGACGACCCGGCGCACCTTCAGGTAGACGTTGACGTCCGAGGCTGTGCCCCGACAACCGTAGGTCAGCGTGCCTGTTTCCCCGAGCAGCGGGAGTTCCTGAACGCCGTGCTCGCGGAAGACGCGCGCAAACTCCAGCGAGCCGCCCGTTGAGCCTGGGTTGAGTAGGACGAACTGATTTGGCCTGACGATGGGAGCCAGCTCTGTTGCCACACGCTCATGCGCGGTTGCTTGCGTGACCACGACGATCGCGTCTGCCCCTTCGACGGCCTCAGCCAGATCTGACGTGACGCCTGCGAGAACTGCCTCTCCGGCCACGTCACCGGATGCGTTCAGTCGAGGGCATTGCCTCAGTTCAGCAATGTTGGCGGCAAATTCCGGGAACTCGAACAAGCGGACCGCCTTGCCCTGGAGCGCCAGATCCGCAGCAGTCGCCTTGCCGCCGTTGCCTGCTCCGATGATCGCGAATGTGTTCATACCAGGTCCTCAATCGCTTCGTGTGGTATGGTGGCGATGCCTTGCGTTTCCGCCAGCAACTCTCCGACTGCTTGGCCTCTCCAGAACTGGACCCCGCTCAGCAGCGAACGGCTTCCCCGAAGTGCCGTGCAGAGCCCATCGCGCGCAATGCGTTCGAGACCAGGCCAGGTGACCTCAGAGAGCAATCGTGTTGCCGTGTTGGCAAACAGCGATGGGATGTTCTGAACCGCATAGTGCAGCACACCGTCCACGATCCGGATGGGCTCGTCATGGGTTGTCGTCTGGGTGGTCTCAATCGCACCATTCGGGTCGGCGGCCACATCCACAATCAGGCTGCCTTCGCGCATCGACGCCAGCATGTCCCGCGTGACAAGCTTGGAGTCGCCCGGCATCCACATCACGCAGTTGATCAGCACGTCGGTCGTGGGCAACGCGTCGCGCAACATGGCCTCGCTATAGCCCCTGACCGTGGCGTCCGGGTGGGTACCCTCCAGTTCCCGGGCAGTCTGCGGATTGGCCTCAACGATCATTACGTTGGCCCCAGCGGACAGCGCTGCCCCAGCCGCCGCGCTCCCGGCCACGCCACCGCCCAGGATGGTCATGGATACCGGCTCCACCCCCGCGGTCCGAAACAGGAGCTTACCACAACCCTGGTACAATGCCTGACAAAACTGGCCCGCAACGACCACTGCACCCACGCCGGCCAGGCGACTCATGGGCGCCAACGCGAAGTGACGTCCTTCGCTGTCGAGCATCTCCTCGTAGGCGATCGCGACGCAACCGCTTTGCAGCAACACACGCGTCATCTCGCGACGAGGCGGGGCATGCAGGTAGGTGTAGATGATGTGCTTTCCCTGGACCAAGTCAAATTCATCGGGGAGGATTTCCTTGACCTTCCAGAGCAGATCTGCCTGTTCGTAGACATCGTGCAAGGTGTCCGTGAGAGTCGCACCCGCGGCGGCATAGTCCTCATCGGCAAAGCCGCTTCCCGTGCCCGCGCCACGCTGGACAACGACCGGGCAACCGAGCCCGAGGAGGCGTCGCACGTGTTCCGGCGTCCCCGCGACCCGAAACTCGCCCGGCTTGATTTCGCCCGGGATCCCGACACAGAGTGATTTGGGTTCTACCATTTGATGATGCTTCCTGATCGATGGGTCTCTAGGACGTGGGCGGAGGCACGGTCAGGCTTCCTGCGGCGAAGCGCCGCGACTCAACACCCCGGCCAGATGGTCCCGCATCGCCGTGAACGAGCAATGGGAGGATCGTGGCAGGTAGCGCAGGGCTCCGTGCTCACGCAGGTGCCGGGCCGCCTTCCGGTTGAGTGTCCCCCGGGCGTTGACGAGTTGTCCCCAGTAACCGAAATGCCAGTGAATCGTCTCTGACCGTGGCCCCAGGTTCTCGTGCCATTCCTGTGGGAACAGGGCCAGCCAACGCGGTTCCTCATTCAGCCAGGTGCTGGTGTGGATCGTGTGGTAGCCGTACTCCTGTTCGGTTCGGTCCATCATCTCGAGGAAACACTCGGGCAAATGCCGAGGGTCGGCAAGGATCGACTTGGGGGCCAGTGCATTCGCGATATGGAAGTTGCAGTAGCCGGCCGGCAGGTGTTCATGGGGCGGATCGTACTTCAGGCTGCGGACGTTCCAGTCTGGCTGCAGCATGACGCCGACGCTCTCAGGATAGAACCTGTCGGCGCGCTCGTCGGCAAACTCCCGGGAGTAGTCGTACATGGTCTCCTCGAACGCCGCTGCGTCTGCCGCTGTGGATGCGACGAGCTCTGCCCGAGCCAGGAGGTCTTGCCACGCCGGATGTGATTCCCCTTCATTGCGCATCACGTTGAGCGCATGGTGGCACAGAGGTGTGCGCTTGGCGACTGCTGCGGACATGCCCTCGTCGGGGTGTTCCCGCCACCAATTGTAGGCAAAGTGAAACGAGATCCGGACCAACTCCCTGACGTAATCCCGGTGTTCGGCTGGTGTCTTCACCTGACAGTTCGGCATATTCCAGTCCTCTTTGGGGCACCGAGAACGGCATTCTGGGAAACCGTTCCCGGAAGTCGCGGCTCGGTCGCCACCTACTCTTCGCCCTTGCCCAAGTGCAGCAGACCGACGTTCCAGACTTTCCAGTTTGCGCCGTTGGCTCCACGCCAGACAGACCACTTGTCGCCTGACGCGACGGGCTGATCGCTGCCCGGCTGGGGCTGCGTTCCCGGCTTCCGCACGCCGACGTTGAAGCAGCAGGAGGCCGTGGTCTTGGGATCGAGGCAGATGGCGGCCAAAGGGATCTTCCACTCAGCAGTCCAGCTCCCGGGTTCGGACGTGGCTGCGTACTGGACCGCACCGCGAAGTCCCTCCGCTCTGGTCTTCGGGAGGTCAGCAATGCTGTAACTGCCGAACTGTCCTGCACAATCGCCCACAAGGTAGAAGAGGGGACCGTGGGGCTTGTCCTTCGGCCACCACTCCCGAGCGGTCTTCCCGTACGGTCCTTCGAGGATGATCTCCGCCATGTCGACATCCCCCCACCAGGAGGCGCTCCCTGGCGGTTTGGGGCGTGGTGTTTCGCCGGGGTTGAGCTCGTGGCGCAGAGCGATGTACAGGCAATCGCCATCGTGGCGCATCCACATGAAGCTGGGATGAGCCAACGTTGGCGTGTTGGTGGGAGTGCGGCTGAGAATGATACCATAGGCGCGATCGAGCTCGCCCCACTCCGCTGGGTCAAGCTCACCATCAATGGTGATCTCTGCCGTCCGCTGCCGGCTGTGACAGACGGGCATTTCATCGGCCGACATGCGCTTGATCGTGTCGTCAGAATCGACGATCACGGTCTCGTAGTTTCCGCTTGGGTGTTCCACGGGCCAGGTCGCGCGCAGCTCATCTTGGTAAAGACCGATCTTGTCCAGCGGCAGTGGCTCGAAGTCGCAGGCAATCGCAGCTTGAGCGTTCGGGGCGATGGAGAAATCGCCATTGTCTGCGTCGCGGAATCCGGGCGGCCCGGCGGTCCAATTTTGCTCGATCCGGGCCAGGCCGATCGTGCGCTGTGATCCGGTGGTGAAGGCCCCGCAATCGTCGGCGATGTTGCGGGCCACCACGTTCCCGGCCAGGAAGACGCTTGTGTCGGCGGTTTGAGCGGGGAACGTCCCCAGGCGCGGATAGCGTCGCTTCCACGCCGGTTTGGCCGCGAACTCCGCAAGCTTCGCATCGATCACGAACGTTGGTGCTTTGTTGACCCTGCCGTAAAGCCAAGTGCGGTCAGTGAGTTGCACGCTGGTCCGGCACTGATGGAAGATGCTGTTTTCGACCCGGTTGTCGCATACTCCGAAGAAGACCGCCCCACTCTTGCCGTGGAAGCGCTGAAAGATGTTGCCGTAGACGGTGATGTTGCTGTTGAAGCTGTCGATGTAGATCCCGCGTCGCGTCGCGTTGGCCACGTTCTTGAAGCTCTCGTTGTGCGGCAGATCGTGCCAGTAGCAGTAGCGCACGACCTGGCCGCGCTCGAGCAGGGCTTTCTGCACGTTGGTCCCGTACATGTAATAGGCCCCCGCATCGCCCGCCTCGTGGCACACATCATGAATCTCCGAATACTCGACGATGTTATCGTTGTCCTTAACGCAGAACGCCTGATGCGGTGCGTCGTGGATGAGGCAATGCGAGACTCGGCTGCCTACTCCCTTCATGCTGACGGCCGGCTGGTAGCCGACCCGATTCCAGCGCCCGAAGTGGTGAATGTGGCAGTTCTCCACCACATGGCCCGATGGCATGAGCGCTTCTGTGTCGCCGCCCTGCAGCGTGATTCCTCCGTCACCCAGGTGCTCAAGGTCGCAGCCCACAACCTGATGACCGGTGCCTTCGACAAGCATCCCCTTCACGCCCATGTTGCGGATAATGCACCCGGCCAGCAACACACTCTCCCCGCCCGCCACGGTGATGCCATGCTGGCGACCGGCCTCAAGCGTCAATCCGCGGAAAACGATGTGTGAGGCTTCGTCAAGAGTGATGACCGGCGTCTCAAGCACGGACACCACGGCCTTGCCGGGGCCGATCTCAGCAGGTGGCCAGAAGAACAGGATGCCGTTCTCCCGGTCGAGATACCACTCTCCGGGAGTGTCCAACTCGCACAGCAGGTTGATTCCCTGGTAGGGGGCTCCGTGGGCGAACTCGCGACGTTTGAGCTCGTTGGGGGTCTTGCGGCCCCAGTCCATGTGGATCCGGCGCGTTGTGGTGTCGATTCTATCGATCCGGTTATAGGATCCGAAGAACAGGTACTGCCAGCACCCGAACAACCAGGCGTCCGGCTCCTTTGCCCACGCGTCCTGGCGAGGGTCGGTATACGAGAAGAAGTCGGACTCACGAGCCACCTTTCGGCCATGGTCCGCGACTGTTTCTTGGTTGCTGACATCGACAGTCGTGTACCGTTCACTCATTTTCGGGGTGTCGTTAGGCCAGCGTGCGAGTGACATGGGGAGGCCGTCAAAGAAGAGCTCCAGATGGGCAGGGACGTCGGGATCGTGCTTCATGCCGATGGCCAGGCCGCGTGGTCGGAGTGCGCCGAAGTCGGTGACCCCTGCGGCGCGGAGGTCGAGCTGCAGAACATGTTCCCGGGCGGACGGGGGAATGCGCTCCGCGGTCGGTGAACTCTTCAGAGGAACGAAGCCACTGACAGCACGTCCGCCTCGCAGAATAGGCGTTCCCCCTCGGGCGGCTTGGTAGATGATGGGGGCGTCCGGCGTGCCTGAGTCCTCCGCTGTCAGGGCAAAGGCGGCGGTTTCTCTGGGATAGACACCGCCCCGCAGCACGACGGCTACTCCGCCCTTCGGGAGCGGGCCGGCCTGTTTCAGCTGCCGTATCGCGTCACGGGCTCCCTCTAACGTCTGGAAGGGCTTCGCTTCGGTGCCGGGATTGGTGTCGGCACCCGTGGGTGAGACAAAAAGCGTCCGGCCGGGATGGGTGATTCGGTCGATCCGGCGTTGACGCGAACTGCGCAACGCCTCACCGTCGACCAGCGTCTCGATTTCTCGCAAGCGCTCGATCGCGTCCACTCGGAACGCTTCATGTTTGGCGACGAAGAACTCGCGTGTTTTTTCGTATTGCTGGCGGGCCGCCGTGTACTTCTTCCGGTCCCGGAACAGATCCCCTATAGCCAGCATGGCCCGAGCCCGGCGATGAAGGGGAGCTGTTCCGTCGTTGGCCAGGGCAATGTAGCCCGTGCGCGCATCGTTGAATCGTCCTTCGCGGCGGAAGCTCTCGGCCACACGCCACCGGGCCATGGCGGCGGCGGTTCGGAACACCTGCGAGTCCTCACAACCGGTCAACCCGAGCAGTGGACCGAACTGCTGACGGTAGTTGGGCTCTTCGGTGACCTCGTCGGGCGCGGGGGTTAGCTGGGTCACGGCACGAGTGATCACTCGTTTGAACTCTCGATCAGGATCCCCGAGATCCATAAGCGTTTCGGCGGGCAGGACATCGCTGAAAAACGCCACGTCCGCAATGTCGAAGTCAAGCACACCGACCCCGCTGTCACACTCGCCGATTCGGAACCACTTTGCCGTCGGCTCCCCGTGGTAGGCCGTCGTTGCGACTGTTTCGGCTCGGAGTGTGCCGTCGATCCACATGGCCAGTGTCTCGTGGTCCCAGGTAACCGCCACATGGTGCCACGTTCCGCTGGTCAGATAGCCCGTGCTTGCGAGACGTCGCGACCCGATCTCAGGGCGCCCGAGCCCGAAGGAGAGTGCCGAGCTCCCCGGATTGACGGACAAGCGCCAGCCGTTGTAATAGCCGCTCCCGACGGCCATCACACCCCCGGCCAAGCGTTTGTGACCGAGCCTGTCGACCTTCTGCAGATCATTGACCCGCAACCAACAGCAGAGGGTGAAGCCGGAGTCGGGGATGTGAATCGCCTCCCGCATGAGCTTCCCCAGGAAGACCCCGGTGGCCTCCTGTCCCGGCCAGCGTCCCGGCTTGGGGGTCAGCACCCCTTTGTCCGGACCGGGGATGAAGCGTAGCTTCTGAGCCGTCGGGTCTCTCATGTCGTACCAGACCAGGCAGTCAGGCCGGGCCTTGAGTTTGGCGATGACGGCTTCCTGCGTCTTCTGAATATCAGGAAGCTCAATCGCGTGCACGGCGGCCACGGTGCAGAGCCCGATCAGCGTACGCCCAATGCCCTGGTGGAACCTGAAGCCCATGGCGACCTCTCCTCAATCCGCGGTTCGGTTCAGCATCTCCGGGACGTAATGGTCCCGGTTCTTGCCCGCAACTATCAAGCGGGGCGGTGTTCTGTCAAGGAACGCGGCCGCGGAAGCGGGGCGTTCGTCCGACGGCAGGCAGAGGGGGGCTGAACCGAGCCGAGCACAACGTAAGCGGTCCCCTCCCGTTGGTCAGGGCTCTGCCGGACGGGGGCCTCTGGGCCGAGCTGCGCACAGCGTAAGCGGGCCGTTTCGTCGCGGCTCTGTCGGACAGAAGGCATTCTCCCACGCTCTCACGCTTTCACACTCTCACTGCTACCCCCTCCTCCTGCCGCGTTTGACTTCGTCTTGCTCTGCGCCGACATTCTCTCTATAGGCGACTACTGGTACGACGGTCGCCCGTGATCCCCGGGAGAGGATCCGGGCGGAATGGCACGACGAAGGAGGCACCCATGGCTGACCGAATCATCCGTGTGAATATGAAGACTCTTGAGATCACGGAAGAAGGGGTCCCTTCGCGATGGGCGGGGTTCGGCGGTCGGGCCATGACGTCCGCGATCGTGGCTGAGGAAGTGCCCCCAACCTGTACTCCGCTGGGACGCTCCAATAAGCTGGTGTTTGCGCCTGGGCTGCTGGGAGGGAGCGCCGCACCGACGTCCGGCCGGATCTCTCTTGGCGCCAAGAGCCCCCTGACCGGAGGAATCAAGGAGTCGAATTCCGGTGGGCAGGCTGGGCAGGTCCTGGGGCGGCTGGGCATTCGGGCGTTGATCGTCGAAGACAAGCCCGAGGACAAGACCAAACGCTACTTGCTTGAGATCCGCAAGGGTGGGGTCACGGTCGTTGAGTGTGCGGAGCTGGCCGGCCTGGGCAACTACGACACTGTCGCCAAACTGGTGGGGCGCTACGGTGAGAAGAAGTCTGCCTTCATGTCGATCGGGATGGCCGGTGAATGGGGCATGACTGCGGCTTCGGTTGCAGTCACTGACCGCGAACTGCGGCCGACCCGGCACGCCGGACGCGGCGGGCTCGGGGCCGTGATGGGGTCGAAGGGGCTCAAAGCGATTTACTGTGATGATTCCGAAGTGTCCATCCGGAAGCCCGTTGACAAGGCGGCCTTCAAGGCAGCCGGCCGGAGACTTGCCAAAGCGTTGGCCGAGCATCCTGTCACCGGCGAAGGCCTGCCGACCTACGGCACGAACGTCCTCCAGAACGTCCTCAATGAAGCAGGTGGTCTGCCGACTAGGAATTTCCGGGAAGGGAGCTTTGCAGGTGCGGACAAGATCTCCGGGGAAACGCAACGTGACACGATTCTTGCCCGGGGAGGGAAGGTGCGCCACGGCTGTCACTCCGGTTGCACGATCCAGTGCTCCCGGATCTACATGGATGCGAACGGTGAGTATTTGACCAAGGGACCCGAGTACGAGACGATCTGGTCACACGGCACCAACTGCTGCATCGATGATCTGGATGCGATCGCCCGGATGGACCGTATGGATGACGACATTGGGGTGGACACGATCGAGATGGGCGCCACGATCGGGGTGGCCATGGAGGCGGGACTCGCTGCCTTTGGTGATGCCGCCGGTGCGATCGAGCTGCTTGAGCAGGTTCAACAGGGAACACCTCTGGGCCGGATCCTGGGCTGCGGCGCCAAAGTGACGGGGCAGTGCTTCGGGGTAGATCATGTACCGGTCGTCAAAGGGCAGGCGATGCCGGCCTACGATCCGCGGGCTGTGCAGGGCATCGGGGTTACCTACGCCACCTCCACCATGGGAGCCGATCACACTGCTGGTTACACGATCGCACCGAACATTCTGAAGGTTGGCGGCTTTGTCGATCCCTTGAAACCGGACGGCCAGGTCGACATCTCACGTGGGTTGCAGATTGCTACCGCGGCCCTGGACTCGACCGGCATGTGCCTCTTTGTTGCCTTTGCCATTCTCGACAACTCCGACACGCTCCCGGCCATCACGGATTTGATCAACGCCCTATATGGCCTCGAGTTGACCCTGGATGACGTGACGAGCCTTGGACAGACGGTCCTCAGCATGGAACGGAAGTTCAACCAAGCAGCCGGATTCACCGCAGCCGACGACCGGTTGCCCGACTGGATGCGGACCGAACCTCTGGCTCCCCACAACACCGTCTTCACCGTTCCCGAGGAAGACCTCGACCAGGTCTTCAACTTTGTCGAGTGACCCGACTATGACGGTCTATTTGCGCTTTTTCGCCAGTCTGGGGCAGTTGCTGCCGGCCGAGCCTGTTCCCTACCCGGCCGAGGTGTCCAACCCCGCGACGGTTGGGGATGTGCTGGGCTGCTTCCAGGTCCCGGAATCCCTGGCTCGTCTCGTTCTGCTCAACGGACGACACGTGGCGTGGTCCGACCCCGTGAGTGATGGAGACAAGCTGAGCGTCTTCCCTCCAATCGGGGGAGGGTAGGCCCCGCTGAGTCAGTAGTCGAGGTTTGCGCCGAATTGGGGTGTTTGGCCCTCGTTCACGGCTTTGGTCCAGGTCGCGATCCGATCCGCGCCCATTCTCCAAAACGTGGCACACCGCTCAAAGTAGATGAGAACGACATCCTTCTCGCCTTTGGCCAGAAGATCCTCTGCCAGCTGCATATTGGGACCGAAAGAGTTCATCTGTGGTGACCCTTTGCTGTCGGCAGAGGCGAGGAGCCGCTTCTTGGCTTCTTCGACATCCCCCTCCGCCAGTGCGATCCGCCCGAGCACCTGGTTTGCATCTTGAATCGCGTTTCCGTAGTTCCAGTCGTTCTTGTGCTTCGGGGCGAGGCCTTCCAGTTCGGTCGCAAGCTTCCGGGCGTCCTCCGTCTTACCGGCCTTCAAGGCCTTCTTTGCCGCCTTACCCAGGGCGTAGAAGCGTTCGGTTTCGTTCGTGGCCGCGCTCAGATCGCCCTGGACGAGTCTCATCGTGCGCTTCTGTTCGGCAGGCGGTGGAGCTTTGATGGCCGGCACGGGGCCCCCGCCTTTCGGTGAGGGTGAGTTGAGGAGCATGAAGCGCAATGAGGAGACGTTCCCGGTGGGATTGGGCAATTTCATTCTGTTGACCATGAATTTGATCGTGTCGCCCACAGCGAAGGCACTCCGGGCCAGCGGGTCACCCACAATGACCTCTGAGTCCTTCCACTTGACCAGGTAGGCGACAAAACGGTGACCTTGATCCTCTGCTGAAAACACCTTCAGCACCTGGGTCTCCTCAATGTCGTAGCTGGTCTCCGCCCCCGGGGGAAGTCTAGGGCCTTGGGCGGATGCCCGCTGCCCCGCGAGTACCATCATGCTTGCCAGCACGACAGCGGCGATCATTGGCCATGATTTCCTGATCATCTTCTGCATCCTCCTGTTTACCGATTCACGTGGAAGGGCCTTCTCGACGGGAGTCAGCCGCTGTAGCGCTGAAGGGCGATCTCCTCTGCGTTCCCCACCTGGAACACCCCCCGACCATTTCGGTGTATGCTAATGGCGAATGGCGCCAAGACAAGGGGCAATCGGGGCATCGCAGCCCTCGCACATTGACCGCCGTTGATCTCAGTGTGGGAGGCGGTGCCACCCGGCGACCTCTTACGAGCGGCATTCTCAGGAGCTCGCCTTAGCGCCATCTGCCACGTTAGCCGCCGTTGACTTCAGTGTGGGAGGCGGTGCCACCCGGCGACCTCCTACGAGCGGCATTCTCAGGAGCTCATCTTAGCGCCATTTGCCGGCAGAGCGGTCGCCGGAAGGGCTTCGCGGTATAGATTCAGGACCTGTCCTGGCTTGAGTGCGTTGAGCAGCGATCCGTCGTCGCCGATGGAGGAAAGACTATGTCACTGCGTCGTTACCGACTCCGGCGCACGCTTGGTGTGTGTGCCCTTCTGATTGGGACTCTGACCGAAGCCGAGACCGTTGTCCTCGACACGATGGATGCCGATCAGGCGGCCTGGGGACCGGGGAGGGCGGAGATGACCCACGTTCAGGAGGGGAAGGGAGCTCTGAAATGGGCGCCGTCGGAAGGCGTGCTCCAGCGGGACGACCTCTGTGTTGACCTCGGTTCGTTTAACTCCCTCCGGCTCTGGATTCATGCAAAGGCCGCTACGTTCGCTCGGATCAAGCTGACGGTACCTGTCCGCGACGGTCGGACATTTTCCACGGTGTTCAGAATCGATTGGCGGGGCTGGAACCGGATGGAGCTGCCGGAGTGGCGCCTGGCTGTCAGCGGGGGGAACCGTGCAGCCGGATGGAAGAACACACAGGGCATTCGTTTCGAGCTTGTGCAACCGGGATTCGAGCCGACGGAGTTGGTCCTGGATGGTCTCGAGCAGTCAACGGAGTGGGCCCGGATACCGATCAACGACCACGAGGTACTGATCGACTGGATGTACTTTGGGGCCCGAGGACGCCATCTCTGGCAGCCGACGGCCGAGACACGACAGCAACCTGCCGGCTCCTATGGGCTGGACCCTTTCTGGTCCTGGGGGACGATGTGGGTTAGAGAGGACGCCAGGAAGCGGGATGTGTGTGCCTATGAACGCCGATTCGACACGCCCGTTGCCGATTGGGGCGTGGTTGAGGTGCGCGTTTCGAACGATTCGGCGGGGGCCATCTCCATAGGATTGCAGGTAGATGGTGTCTGGACGACGCCAGTTCAGCATCGACCGGGACGCGGGCGCTTCGATGCCATCGAGATCCCGCTTGCCCTGGGAGCAAAGGTACTCAATGCGGTGCGCCTGGATCTCTCGGAGCCCCCTGATGCCATCGACGGTCCGCACAACCGACAGCTCAAGTGCAACGTACATTGGGTCCTGCTCCGGAAGCGTGGTGCCCCGCGTGGCGAACCGCCGGTTGGGATGGTCCCGATCGCGCCCGTCCCGCTTGCGTCGTCGCTGGAGGAAGGTGGTTTGCCGGGCGCGGTCTATTTCGGTCGCGAAGACCTGCCCCGGATTCGGGCGCTCTTCACCGAGGGGCTGGGTAAGCCTCTGTGGCAGAAGCTCAAGGGTCGGGCAGAGGGGCTCCTGAACGCCAGTCCCGAGCGTTTCGTCGGGGTGTATAATCCCGGGGCCAACTGGGTTATGACTCGGATTGGAAAGGCATCTGGGGATGTGTCGCGGAGGGCGAGAGACTGCGCCCTGGCCTATGTCATTTCAGGCGATAAACGGTACGCCGACCACGCTCGGCGGGCGCTCCTGTCTCTCTGCCGGATCGAGCAGTGGACGGACGGTCCGTTCGCGCGCTATCCATTGGGGTGGGGCGGCTACGGCAACCCCTTTACCGAGGCCAGCGTGACCTACGACGCCGGCCTGGCCCTCGACTGGATCTACAACGCCCTTCCTCCGGCGGAGCGCAAGGAGGTCAGCCAGGCCATTCTGCGCAAGGGGGTTTGGTGGACTTTCGATCGGCTCAAGTCCAGTCCGGGCATGCTCAAGATGAATCAGGGGGTGGTTTTTGACTCCGAGATTGGCTGCGCCATGATCGTGCTTGCCGCGTTGGATCCGACGCTGGAAGCGATGCGGCGGCAGACCGAGGAGTGGATCTGGCAGGGAATCGAGGCCTATTCGCTACGGGACGGCGCATCGACCGAGGGAGTCGGCTACTGGAATTACACGTGGAACACGGCCGTCAAACTGCTGGCTGCACTGGCGGCGCGGGATCCGGCCGATTTCCGCGACCGTTGTCCCGGGAACGTCCGGCGCAGTATGGACTGGATCGTGCACATGAAGAGCAACGGAGCCGCAGGCTTCGTTCCTCTGGCCATCTGTGACTCACGCGGGAGCATGCCCGGCGATGCGGTATCGGCCTTGTTCGCCAAGTACCTGCAGAACCCAACGGCAGCATGGTTCCAGGACAAGCACGGCTCACCAAAGTCCGAACTGGCCGCCTTCATGTGGGCCCATGGTACGGTCGCGGCTGAACCGCCGATGGCTCCCGCGCGCTACTTCCGCGGGGCAGGCTATGTGTTCCTTCGCGAGGGCTTCCGGCACGGAGATTTCCTCTTCGGGCTACTCGGTCAACCCCGCTTGGCCGGGCACTGGCAGAGCGATCGTTCCGCCTTCATGCTCGAAGCATTCGGGGAGTATTTGGCCATGGATCCGGGCATGATGTCATACTCGAACCCCATCCACCGAGCAATGGCCAACACACGTCTGCATAACGCAATCACGATTGACGGTGGGAACAGTACCCATGCTGATGCGACTGTCACAGCGTTCTTCAGCAGTCCCGCTATGGACTATGCCGCCGTGGATGCGACTGCCGCCTATCCCAAGGCGAGTTCGCTCACGCGTCACGCATTCTACATCCGCCCGGACCACGTGGTTCTGTTCGACACTGTGGCGCTGAGACAGCCAGGCCGGATTGAGTGGAACTTCAACAGCGCGGGTCAACTCTCATTCAACGCTCATCGCCTGCTCGCGTCAGGCAAGAAGGGCACCCTCGTAGCCGATGTCTTCAACGGCTCAACGGAGGTCCCACTGCATGTGGAGATGGAGGATTGGCCGTGCGGGTATCCCGGTCTCACAAACCACCACGCCACCCTCCACGTCGGTCCGCAGAAAGGACAGACCTTCCTCACCAGCCTTTGGCCCGTGCGGAAGGGGACGGAGGGAACGGTACAGACCGAACGTCTGGAAGGAAAGGGCTTCCGGGGCGTCCGACTCAGACGTGGTTCGAGCGAAGAGTACGTTGTCGTGCGAACCGGCCCCGACGAAGTGGTGTGTAACGGCGTTGCCAGTGATGCGGTGTTCGCATTCGTGCGGCTCGAAGGGGGACAGCCCACCGCCGCCGCATTCGTGGACGGGACATGGGTCGGCTGGCGAGATCAGCACCTGCTCGATACAACAGCACGCGCCACAGCTTCCTGGGACAGCCGCGGAGCCTGGGCGGCGTTTGGTGTCCAGGCTCCGGCAGGGACCGGGGTCATGTTCGCCTCTTTCCATGGCGCAGGCGTCCCTGTTGCCAGAATCGGGTCGGTCGCCGGGCAGTGGCAAGCCGCCAACGTGGAGGCCGAGGGCGCGAGGGCCGTGTTTCGTGTGCCCGATGGTGTTGCCCCGCAGGGCGGCTGGTGGCTCATCGCCGGTCAGAACGAGGCGGCTTTGGACGCTGCGGTTGCGCGGGTCGCCATTGAGGAGACGTCTGCTATCGCGGACGGGGAGGTCCTGGCTGGGAGCACCGTTCCTTCAAACACGATTCCCCACGCGCTGCAGCTTCGCCTGACGCTCAGTACGGACGCTCCTCGACTCCGCCGATGGGGCATCTATCTCAACGGGCGGGATGTCCCCGCCGGACAGTACACGATCCGGCGCACTAACGGACGCGAGGTAACCATCGATCTGGCCCCAGCCGACCTCCTCACTGACGAGGAGAGGGAACCCGAGTTCCTCGCGACCCACGTGATCGAGGTGGAGACTCGAGCGGACAACCTGTTGCGCACGCGTCTTTCAGCCAACTGTCGGTTCACCATTCCTCCGGTCGTTCATGCCGACGCCGTTTTCCTGAGCGACCTCGGTGTCATCAAGGAATTTGCCCATACGCCGCCGATCAAACAGATGGTGCACGGCGGAATCATCCGCGACCAGGCGTACACCCGGGACCGTCTCCGCTTGGTCGGAGTTGAGTTCCCCAAAGGGCTCACGACGCACCCGGAGACAACAGGGGCTCAGAGCCATGCCGAGGTCATCTACGACATGACCCCATTCCAAGGCAAACGCACAACCTTCAAAGCGACCGTGGGCGTGCAACAGGGAAGCCCGGGAAGCGTCACGTTCCACGTGTTTGTGCGCAAAGCGAACGAGGAGTGGCGAGAGGCGTTCAAGACCGGCGTCATGGCCGAGGACATGACCCCGCGGAACGTCTCGATCCCAATCACCGGTGTCGACCAGCTGCGCCTCTATGTGACCGATGGCAATGACGGTATCAACAGCGATCATGCCGTTTGGGCCATGGCCAGGCTGGAGTAGGGGCCCCGAGCGCGGCCCGGTGGGGCAGGGGGCCTCCGAACCGGGCCGCGCACAACGTAAGCGGTCCGCTCTTGTGAGCCTGTCCGCCATAGCACCCTTGGGGCGACGGTGGATCGCGGCTCTGCCGGACACGGCCACGTGTCACGGTTTCCCGGACCTTAAGTCAACGCCATTCGGTACGAGACCTGTCCCAGTGAGCTCCGCACACAGGCTCGTGGGCCGTAGGGGGAGCAACGCCGTCGTGTGGAGGTGCTTGAGAAGCGCGTTCAGACCGTTACCTTCCTCCCCGGGAGCGGATGTCGCTAAGACGGCACCGCTCACGCGAAGAGAATTCCGCAGCAGGGAGGAACCGTGATGCGAGCGTGGAGAAGTTCCCGGACCACAAGACTTATCGTTGGCGCTGTCCTGGGGATGGCGTGGGCGACGGAAAGGCCAAGCCGAGGGCAGGAGAAGGACCCGAGCCTGGTGGGGGCCTGGTCGTTCTCCCAAGGCAGCGGAGCAGTGGCCAAGGACGCATCGGGGCACGGACACGATGGTGCCATCAACGAGGGAACGTGGGTCACCGGAGACTTCGGCACAGCGCTCCACTTCAACGGTGAGAGCACCTACGTGACCATTCCCGCCATCCCTGCTCTCGACGGTTCCGACCAGATGACCGTTTCCGTCTGGGTGTTCTGGGAAGGCGTTGGGCGGTACCCGAACATTCTGACCGGTGGAGCCTGGAACCCCGGTGGCTTCCTCATTTTTGTCGGTGACGACCGCTGTTCCTTTCGACTCGGGAGACCTGGGAAGGAAGCATGGGAACTGGGCAAAGACTGGCAGGAAACGCAAGCCGTCCTGCTGCAGCCAATCCGGCCCGGCCGCTGGGTCCACCTGGCAGCCACCGTTAAGCGTCCCGACATGACCACGTATGTAAACGGTGAACCGGTGGGGGCTGTACGCTGGAACCACCCGGTCGGGCAGACCGGTGAGATCATCGTGGGGAGATGGAATCTGGATCAAGGGGAAACACAGTCCCACTACGGGATGATCGATGAACTCCGACTCCACAGTCGGGCCCTGAGTCCAGCGGAGATCCGGGCGGAATTCGGGCGCACACGTCAGGGCCGACAATAGGGCGGGAGAAACAGCATGCGGCGTTTGAGCTGGTTTTGCGGATTGGTCGTGGCTCTGGGGATGGCCCTGGGTGCCCAACAGGCATCCGGACAGGAGGAGGGTCTGGTTGCCCGGTGGAAGCTTGACGATGGCTGGGGGGATCTTGCGGCCGACCACGCCCCCCATGGCCTGGACGGCGAGATCCAGGGAGGGGAGTGGGTCGGCGGAACATTCGGGACCGCCCTTCGGCTGAATGGCCGGAGTGAACACATTGCCATTCCTGAGATTCCCGGGCTCGACGGGGCCGACGCCATGACCATCCAGGCGTGGGTCTATTGGGAAGGGACCGGGCGTTACCCGAATGTCATCACGCTCGGACGCTGGTGCCCGGGTGGCGTACTCATATTCGTGGTGGATGGATCATGCCACTTCCGTTTGGGGCGACCCAAATTCGAGGGCTGGGACAGGGCCCGGGACTGGCAGGAAGCTTCCGCCCAGCTGATTCCCAAGATCGAGTTCGGGCGCTGGTACCATCTCGTCGCCACCTTCGATCGTCCGACCATGCGTGCCTACCTCGATGGCCAGCTCATAAGCGAGCGGAGCTGGGACTACCCCATCGGATGCGAAGGGGGGGGAATGATCGGTAAATGGAGTGGAGACACCGGGCACCAGGGGCTGATTGACGATGTCCGGATCTACACACGAGCCCTCTCGTCGGCAGAGATCCAGGCTGATTACAGCGTTGGGAAGGAAGGGAGGAGCAGCGGAGCGCTCCCAGGCTATAGGGTGCTGCCCGACCGAGGCGCCGATACGCCCCCGGCACTGGTCCTCGAGAACCGGGTGGCCAGGCTCACGTTTACGGACAGTCTCCGTCTCATTGGGGCGGTGGAACTGGGGAGCGGACGCAATCTGCTGACCCGCTCGTCAGCCTGGATGAGTATCAAGACAAGCCAACGCAGTGCCCGTCCGTCCTCCTTCTCCTATGAGAACGGTATTCTCGACGTGCGCTTCGACCGCGTCAACGCCACAGCAAAGGTCCAGGTGACCGTACATGACGAGTACTTCGTGTTCGAGGTGCTTTCCGTGACCGGGGGCGGCGTTGAGGAGCTGGCCTTCCTGAACCTGCTCGTGGAACCGGCCGACGTGGTCCACTCAATGTCCGGGCTGGCCGCCGATTCGACCCACGCCGTGTGTCTGCGCTGCTTGAATCTGCAGGCACGCCCCACCATCAGGGGCAGGCAACCCGTTCTGAAGGCGAGCTGCATCGCGGAACACGGATTTGAGGGCGCCCGCGCGGCCCTGGTCGTCTGCCCTCGAAAGGCGCTTGAACAAACGCTGAGAGTGGTGGCCCGGGAAGAAGGTGGCCCCCATTCGCTGCTCGGAGGAGCCTACGCGAGCGCTGCCCCCCAGAACCGCGCCTCCTACATGTTCTGCAGTGGACTCTCGGAGGCAAATGTCGACGAATGGATCGACATGGCTCAGCTCGCGTGCATCCCTTACATCCACTTCACGGGGTGGTACCAGAGCCAGGGCCACTACGAACCCAGACCAAGCCTCTTCCCCGACGGCACAGATAGTCTCAAGGCGACCGTGGACCGGATTCACGCGGCCGGTCTGCTCGCCGGCATGCACACGTTGACCGGCTGCATCCAGCCACGCGATCCCTTCGCCAGCCCAACCCCGAATCTCCACCTCTCCAGAGACAGAACATTCACTCTCAGCAGGGGCGTTGGGCCCACGGGAACCGAGATTCCACTCGACCAGACTCCCCGCGGCTTGAATGTCGTCTGGAACTACTCCAGTCGCGGCAATGTCGTACAGATCGGCCAGGAACTCGTGCAGTTCCGGGGGATGCGGACGGAACCGCCGTATGCCCTCACGAACTGCAAGCGCGGGGTGTGGGGCTCAACCGCGGCTGCCCATGCAAAGGGCACATCAGCGGACCATCTCTTTGTTCGCTACGGCGCGTTCCAGCCGGACGAGCACTCCCCCCTTGTGGACGAGGTAGCCCAGTGCATCGCCGACAAAGTCAATGCATGCGGATTCGATCTGATCTACCATGACGGTGCGGAGGGGATGCCGGCGCGCCAGTACGGTGCGGCGCGCATGCGTACGGCGATCTTCGAGCGCATCACTCACCCCATTCGGGTTGAGTCCAGCTACAGCGGCCTGCACCACGGCTGGCCCTATCACTCATGCGTCGGTGCCTGGGATCACCCCCTTTGGGGCCTCAAACGCTGCATTGACGAACACGTCAAGCGTAACCTGCCCTACGAGAAGCAGAGCCTGATGCCCTCGCAGCTCGGCTGGTGGGCCATCTTCGGCCCCAAGGACATTCACGACGCCGAGTGGCCTGACGAGATCGAGTACCTGTGCGTGAAGTCACTGGCCCACGACATGTCCATGTCCTTCCAGACGCTCACCCCCGCCTCCAACCCGTGGAATGCCCGTCAAGGCGAGTACCTCAAGACGATCGGTCGCTACGAGAAGCTCCGCTTGAGCGGCTACTTCTCCGAAGACGTCAAGACAAGACTGCGGGAGGAACGTGCCGAGTTCCGCCTTACGCAGGCCCGGGGCGGCGAGTGGCAGTTCACCCCCGTCGACTATCTCACCAGGGAAGTCGTGGCCTCGGAAGATGAACGTCGCGCCTGGACGGTCACCAACCGGTTCACCGCACAGCCCGCGGCCCTCCGGCTGCAGGCGCTCTATTCTGCCGCCCCCTATGAGACTGACGAGGGAAAACAGCTTGCGGACTTCGTTGAGGAGGGAGAATTCACCTTGAGCCGCAGGGCCTCGGGTGTCAAGGCTGAGTGGAGCATCTCGACCGACGTTGTGAAGGTCGGCAATTCCAGCGCGTGTTTCAGGGCCACAAACGAAAGCGCGGAGCCGGCCAAGTCGTGGGTCAAAGCCGGAAAGACCTTTGCCCCGGACATCAGCCTGGGGGTCTGCAAAGCGCTCGGCGTCTGGGTGCACGGGGACGGCAAAGGCGAGGTCCTCAATGTCCAGCTGCGAAGTCCGCAACTCTACCACGGGGCCTTTGACGAGCACATCATCACCATCGACTTCGTGGGCTGGCGCTATTTTGAGCTTCTCCTGCGCGAACGCACCTCGGGCAAGCACTACGACCACGACTGGCCATACGGCTGGGCTATGAGCATCTGCCGATCGTGGTTGACTACGGACCACGTGAACGAGATCAACATCTGGTACAACGGCATCCCCCGCGGTGAGTCTGTAGAGTGCTACATCAGCCCGATCAGAGCCCTTCCTGTGGTGTCGACTACACTGACCAACCCTCGCGTCACCATTGGTGACCAGCGCCTCCTCTTCCCCACTACCCTCGGAAGCGGCCAGTATGTCGAGCTCGACAGGGACCTGACGTGTCGAATCCGCGACGAAGCGGGGGCTCTCCTCGGCAGACTCACACCGAGGCGGGAGACTAACACCTTCCGGTTGCAGAAGGGCGCAAACGAACTGGCCTTCGCCTGCGATGCCCCGGCAAATCCGCGCCCGCGGGTTCGCGTGACGGTGATCCCCAGCGGTCAGCCATTCGGGGGAGTTGCCAAGGGCAAGGAACCGCTGAAACGCCAGCTGAGCAGGTTGGACGATTACACCCTCACCCTCGGGCGTACCGGCGACATCGCATTCCTGCGCCGGGACATGCGCGAAGTGACGCGCCTTGATGGGAAGAACAATGTCTGGACCCTGAGCAATGACACCGCGAAGGCGGAAGAACTGCTCGAACTGCGCCTCCGGATCGGTCAGGAAATCCCGGGAGCTGAATATGAGAAAGCCGTCTCGATCGAGGAGTTCGCGGACGCTGGATCGTGCCTAGGGCAGTCTGCGGCAGAAGAGTATGCGCAGGGCCCCGGGAAGGCGGGACTGGCCAAGAAGGGCGTGGGCGTGTCCTTCGAGTACCAGGCGAACGGCGGCCCCGGTGGCCGGCCCTGCGCTCTCCTGCAAGGCGACAGCTCACTGCCGGACATGTCCGGCTGGGGAGCGGGAATCCGCACGCTCGCTGTCCCCCGGGATCTTTCTGCGGCTCAGTCTCTCGGCGTCTGGGTAAGAGGAGATGGCAGCAGGGCCCACCTGAAGCTCCAGCTCCACGACACACAAGGGCAGACGGCAGACTACTACATCCCCCTCAAGCAGAACGCCTGGAAATATCATGAACTCCCGAAGCCGGCGTTCGGGACAGTCGATCACACGCGTGTTGCTGCGGTTGCGTTCTACCTCATCGCCATCCCGCGGAAAGGGTCGGCAATGTGCAGAATCGCCGGTCTACGCGCTCTGCGGGAAACTCGGGAGCGGGAGGTGGTTAATCCCACAATCACGATCGGGGACACCCAACTTCGCTTCCCAGTGACGGTCCGGCAAGGCGACACCGTCACGCTTAGTGCGGCGGGGACGTGTCTGCTCGCCCGGGCTGATGGCACACGCAGGGAGAACATCCAGGTTGGGGCAAAGCTCCCAAAACTGCAGGCTGGGGACACACAAACCCGTTTTGCCTGCGACGGCGGGTTGAGCAATACCGTCCGGATCGGTCTCACCCGGAAGTGAAGCGACTACAACGGCAGAATGGTGGGGGTGACGTCGGTGCCGTCCACTTCGAGGACACCAATCGAGTATGGATGGGACCGGATACTGCCTGGGTTCATGAAGAGGACGCCATCCTCGGTATCGGTTGCCGCTTTGTGCGTGTGGCCATAGACCACCACGCTCACACCGGCGGCTACGGGGTCGATGTCCAGGTCTCGTGGGCGATGAACGAGATAGATGAGTGCGTCCTCAACTTGGACGGTCTCCCGGAGAGGAAGAGTCCGTGCCCAGGGGTCGGTGTCGGTGTTGCCGCGGACGGCCGTCACCGGGGCAAGAGTTCGTAGGGACGAGAGAATCCGGTCACCACCTATGTCGCCGGCATGAAGGATACAGTCCACCCCCCTGAAGGCTCTGAAGACAGCCGCGTGCAGTGTCCCGTGCGTGTCCGAGATGATCCCGATTCGTTTCACCGTTCGTTCCCGTTTTTCTGCGATTAGGAGACGACGTGGGCCGCTGCAACGGCGGCTCTTCGACCAGCCGGCAGGCGACGGAACACGACGCGACCATAGTCGAAGCGCTCCCACGATGCCAGTGGCGACGGGCAGGAACTCGATGTTCAGGAAGCCGTGGGATGGGAGACGGTGGAGGGCTCAAGCGTAACGGTGCGCCGAAACGGACGCCCGATGAAGGGCAAAGCCGCTATGCCTGGCCCGGACGTAACCGCGACCCGACAGGTGGGGAGAGACGCACTGAAGTCGGAGGCGAGACGTTCAGGATCGTCACTCACGGGACACGAAACGACTGTCACCTCGCCGCCGTCTTCCAGCGCTCCTGCCAGCGTCTTGGTGATGGCCACGCTCCCGACCGAAGGCTCACCAGTACGGGAGTCCACGTGCGTGTCTGCCAGCGTGATCTCCGCGCCATCAGTCTTGAGAATGAGTCTGTAAGTCGGGTCATTCCGAAGCAGTAACCCCTCGGCAATGAGGGGCGCCTCGATCACCATGCACCTGAACGTTCTTCCCTCCCTCAGGGCGTCCGTCAACTGCCATACGAGTGCTCCTCGGTCGGGGTTCTCCAGCACGGTGGCCACGCCGTCCGGATCTATGAGCAGAATCCGGCTTGGGCGCGTCATGGCGATGAAGACGAGCAGGAAAAGAGCTCCGGCAAAGGAGGGAAGGGAGACCTTCCTGGCCACCTTCAGGACCCGCTGCACCACCTGTCTGAGAGAAGTGGTCGCGCCCGAGGAGTCCGGCTCGGCCCGACTCAAGGTAACCGCCGGTTCCGCCGCTCGAGCGGCGTTCGAGTCGACGTGCCGATCAGGCTGGTTAGGGCTCCCTTGAGTGCCATCAAACCGCCCTTCGGGTGGTCTACTCACGCCTGAAGCAGTGGCGATTGGGACGTTCGGGGACGGTACGTCTCTCCCATTGGTAGAAGTCGACGGCGAAACCGCAGTACGTTCTCTTGGGGAGGACACACGAC
>Ga0209249_1000385_pt1 | contig 55703 bp, 49 predicted proteins | sample SaaInlV_200m_DNA_4_FD_184653 | JGI IMG/M metagenome (GOLD analysis project Ga0209249, IMG submission 184653) | Marine microbial communities from expanding oxygen minimum zones in the Saanich Inlet - SI037_S3LV_200m_DNA (SPAdes) (version 2) | ecosystem: Environmental > Aquatic > Marine >...
AGTAAATCTCTAGTTTTTTTTATTTGCTTTTTCACATCTCCTTTGAAAGCTTTGTTAGTGCTGAAAAAGTCCTTGAGGACCTCTCGAAAAAATAAAATGTTGATATACCCCCATCTTCTAGCACCTACTTCTATTTCTTCGATACGCTCTAATCCTGAAAAACCCTGTATGACGTTTTTTAATGTCATCATGGTGACCCTATGCTTAGCTAATGTCGTGCCACCGCGGACAACACCAGCCGCCTTTACTACTGCTTTAGCTCCATCCCTTAGCATTTTTTTTTGTGGGGGATTTTCGAGCACTTTAACACGACATAGTCCTTTCTTGCTTCCTTCGAGCTTCAGCACACCAGCTTTTTCATAAGGAGTATACGATTTAAAACTATCAGGAACTTTATCCCCCTCCCTTATCTTATCGACTCCGTCCGACATCTTTCCCCCTATTTCGGTTATACCCATGATCGCGACTTATACCAATCACAGATTAAAAAAACACAAATGCGTTTTCAATCCGGGATTGGTATTAATCATCATGCATCATACTCTTTTGTACAAAATTCGCTGGTAAAAATGCTATAACATTCTTTACAAATTATTGTTTCCTTGCAAAAAAGGTTATTAGGAGTATATCCTATATAGATATTGTAATCCAAAATCACCAATAATTATATATATGTTAAGTTCTGCTGTTTCTCTTGTACATTCTGTCGTGTGGAGTGGTCCTCTCCTTATTTTTCTTTTGGGGGTAGGGATTGCCCTTACCTTCACGCTGCGCGGCCTGCAGATAAGATACCTATGGTATGCTTTAAAGCTTGCCTTTTTAGGCCCTGGCGCCAAGAGTGACAATGCCGAGGGTGACATCTCACATTTTCAGTCTCTTATGACGGCGTTGGCGTCAATAATCGGCATAGGAAACATCGTTGGCGTTGCCACTGCCATGGCTATCGGCGGAGCTGGGGCACTTTTCTGGATATGGATTACTGCGTTGTTTGGCATGGCGACGACATATGCCGAATCTCTTCTCGCTGTGAAGTATCGCATCAAAGACAAACGCGGGCAGATGGCCGGCGGTCCTATGTATTACCTTGCCAACGGCATGAAGTCAAAGTGGCTTGCCGTATTGTTTGCTGTTGGCGGCTGTCTTGCCGCTCTCACAACGGGGAACATGGTACAGGCGAACTCTATGTCCGACGCGCTATCATATTCCTTCGGCATCGAGGGTTGGTGGGTTGGCATCGTCATAGCTTCCGTTATAGGTGTTATGATCTTGGGAGGCATCAAGAGCATAGGAAAGATAGCGAGTTATCTTGTTCCTATTATGGCGATATTCTACGTCGTCTGTGGTAGTATTATCATCATATACAAAATCTCTGAGCTTCCTCATGCTTTGTCGCTAATAATGGCAAGCGCTTTCACTGGGCAGGCTGCTGTTGGGGGTTTTATGGGGTCGACGCTTATGATGGCGATGCGCATGGGTGTTGCTCGCGGTCTTTTCTCCAGTGAAGCTGGCCTTGGCACGACGTCTATCGCTGCTGCTGCTGCCCGCACCGACACTCCTGGCAGGCAGGCGATGATAGCGATGACGGGGACATTTTTATCGACGTTCCTTATATGTACTGTCACGGGTCTTGTCCTTGCTGTCACCGGAGTCCTTGGCGAGGTTGGCCCTGACGGCAAGATGCTCAACGGCATATCTTTAGCCATACGAAGTTTTTCTACGGTGATGCCTTTCGGCGGTAAAGTTGTTAATATCGGCGGATTTCTTTTCGCTGTTTCGACGATATTAAGCTGGGCGTATTATGGTGAGAAGTGTGTAGAATATATCTTTAGTGAGCGTGCCATCAAGCCGTTTCGGATATTATTCGTTGCTATCATTATCGTAGGCTGCAACCTTGAGCTCAACGTGGTATGGAATCTTGCTGATATTGCCAATGGTATCATGGCGGTGCCTAACCTTATCGCTATTGTAGCATTATATCCTGTGATACGCAAAGAGACACGTTATTTCCTTGGTCTTGTCGCCCGTGAAAAGGCTGAGAAAAAGGCCGGCAAAAAGACGTAATACTTTGTCTATAAAATCCTTACAATATAATCGCTTTTATGATATTATAATAATAAATTTTTTATAGGAGTTATATTTTTATATGGACCGTGTTTCATCATATCTCGATAGTATTTATAATATCGTTTGGGGTCCGTGGTTTCTTCTCTTTATTATTATTGTAGCGTTACGGTTGTCATATCTTCTCCATGGCATACAGTTCCGTTATCTTCGCAAGGTATTCAGCATCCTTTTTGGTAAGAAGAATCATAATTCTGGCGAGGGTGACATCTCACCTTTCCAGTCTCTTATGACTTCTTTAGCGGCGACTATTGGTGTCAGCAACATTGTTGGTGTGACGTTTGCCGTTACCATTGGCGGCTATGGCTCTCTTTTATGGATATGGGTCATTGCTTTCATTGGCATGGCGGTGAAGTATTCCGAGGCTTTGCTTGCTGTAAAGTATCGTCATTATGACAAAGAGCGTGACGAGATGGCTGGCGGTCCTATGTATTATATCGAGCGTGCTCTTGGATGGAAGTGGCTAGCATCGTTTTTTGCTTTTGCTGGGATACTTTCTACTCTTGGTGGTGGAAACATGATACAGGCGAACTCTATCGCTGGAGCATTACATTCTGTTACTGGGATATCGCCTATTATTACTGGTGTTGTCCTTGCTGCTGTCACTGCTTTTGTTATAATGGGCGGCATAAAAAGCATTGGCAAGACGTCGAGTTTTCTTGTCCCTTTTATGGGAGCTCTTTACATCTTCAGTGGTTTTGCTATTGTCGTGATGAACTATCATCTTGTTCCTGATGTTATGGGTCGTGTATTCCTTAGCGCTTTTACTGGAAAGGCGACGTTCGGCGGCATTGCTGGATATGGTATCATGGTTGCCATGCAGGCTGGGATAACTCGCGGTGTTGTTTCCAGCGAGGTTGGGATGGGTTCATCGTCTATAGCTGCTGCTGCGGCGCGTACAGAATGTCCTAGCGATCAGGCTCTTATTTCTATGACGGGATCTTTCTTTGCGACGATAATTGTTTCTACTATCACCGTCATGGTTTTGGGGATTTCCGGGGTATTGGAGAGTGGCAGTTCTCTTGGTGGTGCTGCTCTAGTAACGACGGCCTTCGCGAAATATATTCCTGGTGGTGGCATTATTGTTACTGCTGCGCTGATTTTCTTCGCATATTCTACTATCGTTGGGTGGGCATACTATGGTGAGAAGTTCTGCTACTATCTTTTTGGAAACGCTTCGACGACAATATATCGTATCATCTTCATAGCCGTCCTTATCCCCGGTGCGACGTTAAATTTACACGTCGTTTGGAGGATCTCCGACATTGTCAATGGCCTGATAACTCTTCCGAACCTCATTGCTTTGGCGTTTTTATCTAAGGTGGTAGTCGCTGAGACAAAACGAATTTTCAATGATCAATGATCAATTATCAATTATCAATGAAGCGAGAACTTCTTACAATGCTGAATAATATTCTCCCAAGCTCGTCAGCATCGGCAAAAATGCTATCATAATCTTTTTCCTTTAGAAAATCGGTATCTTTTAGGAGTGATAGCCAATATTTTGTTTCGAGACATTCTTTATAGGAAATCGAAATTTTAGAAGAAAAATCAGCTTTTGAAATACCACCTATTGCTTCTGATACATTCGCACCAATAGATGTTCCGGCACGTAAAAGCTGTTTGCTCAGGACGAATTCTTTTTATATTCTCGTATCCAGTAAACACATTTCACGATCCTGATGGCAAACACATATGCCTTCTCATATACAACATTGTTTTTCATTGCTAATTGTTCATTATTCATTGTTCATTGTTCATTGTTCATTGATCATTGTTCATTGTTCATTGATCATTGATCATTGATCATTGATAATTGATTATACGTTTTCGTTGTAGATCATTTCTTGTCGGCTTCCGGGTTCGCCTTTTTGTGGTGTTGTGAGGAAGTGTGATGTCATTTTGCCTCCGAGGTTTCCTCCTCGTGAGGTTGCGCCTTCGACATTGGCCCAGAAGCTTTCGGTGAGGTCGTCGCCGTCGAGGACTCCGGCGATGGTGATTCCATTGGTTGTTATTATGTGCAGTATCATCTTACGGGCATCGCGGACAAAATATCGTAGGTAGTCTCCTAATGTCGTTACTGTATCATCGTCGTAGTTCATCCCATATTCTTTTTGGAGAACGGAAATTCGCGCGAGAATTTCTTGTGCTTTTATGCGGCAGCCTTCTTTATCGTCGTTATCGTTATGATACAGGCGGTATAATGCTATTATTATGTCTTCGACGTCGTTGAGCATCTCTTTATGGTGTTGATATGGTATTTCTGGTCTATATCCTCGGAACCAGGTATCAGCGAGGTCGCATGCTGTGATGTCGCGCCACATCCTCTGCCCTGCTATCCACAAGCTTGCTGCAAGGATGCCGTCGTTGTCTGGTAGGTGTCTTGTCATCACTGTGGCGCCTATACAGGCGTGATGATATCGTGTCCCTATATATCTTTCTATTGCTGACAGTGTGAGGTCTGGCCACAGGCCTTCGCCATAGGATGTTTTTCCTACGTTTACTATAGGCATCAGTGTTGGCGTTATATCGATGTCATCATTTTGTCGTAATGCCTGCCATAGTGGGTGCTCTTGACGATAACTTTCGTGTGCTTTGCCAGAGACGGCGGAGAATGCTACGATGGTGCCATTGGAGGCGTCATTACATAGATTTTCGAGCCATGACGACTGCCACGATGGGTTGTGATTCTCGTGGTATGGCAGGTAGTATATCAGCCCTGAACGTCCTTGCAATGCGTTTTCTATGGTGGCGACTTCGTTGCTGATAAGGTCATAGACTGTGGCGTTTTCAGCGTCGCCATAGAAGTTCTTGTTACAAAATCCCGACTCCCACATTATGTAGTCGACGTCATTGAGAAGGCATGACAGTGAGTTTATTTCCTTTTCGACGGCATCGCGATAGTGTGCGTTACAGGGGCATTGTTCTTCTAGTGTGATATCGGCTTTTACTATGACTTTTATTCCGTAGCTTCTGATGACAGCGATTGTGTCTACAAAGTTTTTATCTTCTTGATGTCGCCTTTCTTTTGGTGTCTCTGAGCCTCCTAATATTACTGCGTTATATCCGCATTGTATAGTACGGTGGCAAAAGGTATGGAGTTTTTTGTTTTCTTCGGGGTTTTCTTCGGCGGCGAAGAAATTTGGAAGTGCTATGGTGACGTTGTCGGAGAGTCTATGTTGTTGCGTTCCACATATCCACAGCGGTCGCAGGGCATAGCGTGGTTTATTATCGCCGAGGTGTTCACCAAGATGGTCACTACGCACTCCAGCGAGGATGTTGTAGCTTCCGTATGCTGCTGCACTGGGGCTTTCAGCGTCGAGGTGTATGGCACCTTTCTCATAAGACGCCGTATATCCTTCTTCGAAGCCATTCTCGTTATAAGAGGTTTTCAGGACAGGCAACGTTTTGTGCTTTTTTTTGTCCCATATCGTAGGAAGTAGTGTCTGTATTCTTTCCATAAAACTCTTATGTTTATTGTGCTGAAAGCTCGTCATCGACGACAATATCGATATAGTTTACCCACACCTGGTGTTTCCACTGTTCTATTATCTCTCCATTGGCGACGAGCTCGAATTTATATGTCGCTATGCCTTCTTTCTCGAAGTATTCATCATCGATCAGTGTATATATCACCGTGCCATATGGTTTTTCTATGGGGTAGCTTTTTATTTCGGTGTCCATATTCCCGAAACGTATCGTCTGTACGAGTATCATTTTTTCATCATAGCGATGGAATACGCTCGCTGGCATATGCCATCGTATGATAAGTCTCTCCCCTATCGAAGGGTCTTTTTTTCGGGGGTCGGGGGTATCGATATTGACGCTGGCGAGGTGGTCGGAATATATACTCTGATTTTGTACAGAGATATATTCCTGCGAACACGACGTCATCGTTATCGCTATAAATGCTGCTATCGCCAGAGCTTTTATCATCTCTATCCCTTTGATTTTCTTTGCATTATGCCATTATACCACGGTGATTTTCTTTTTTCAATCGGTATTATCCCATGATAAGTAATGCGAAGACGAAGGCGAAGAGCGCGAAGGATTCTACTACACCTATTGCTACGAAGCATTTCCCGAATATTGCGGGTTGTTTTGCCGAAGCTTGTATTGCCGACGCTGCGCATTTTCCCTGGAATATCGCTGACACCATTATTGCTACCCCTGAGGCGAGTCCTATCCCTATCCCCGACAGTGGTGACAACGACCCTGATACTATACTCTTACTAAGAAGGATCATAAGGATAAAGCCATATATCGACTGTGACGATGGTGTTGCCGACATGCCGATGAACTTACCGTGTCCTTCTTCTACGCGGCTCATAACGCCGTGCGATGCCATTCCTGCTATACCACATCCTACCGCGCTTCCTAGGCAGCTGAGCCCCAATGCCAGTGCAGGTCCTATCATACTAAAATCCATAACTGTCTTCTCCTATTTTATTTCTTTTTGAGCAACGAGAGAGGTTTAAGCCTCTTACCTCCTCCTTCGAAGCTATAATGATACCATTCGAGGAAATTCAGGCGCAAGCCATGAATAACTCCTCCCATTATACTAAGGACAATATTGATTCCATGTCCTAGCACTATAACGGCGATGCCTGGAATTAGTGCCATAGACATTCCGATATCGTTGAACGTCCCGCTCATCATCGCTCCTGCCATTCCTAGGGCATATAGTCTTAGGTATGACAAGACATCTGAGAACACCGGTATAACGTTCGTTATTTCTAATATACCCATAAGGCGTCGTTGTGCTATTGCGAGGAGCGCTGCGAGTCCTATCCCTCCCCATATAAGGTGCAGCCCTGCTTCTGCGCCTTTTACGATATCGATTCCTCCGACGATATGCACCAACGATATAGCGTCGAGTTGCAGTGGAAAGTACAGGTATGCTCCTACCAGAAAAAGTATCCACCCACTTCCTGCCCAATTTCGTCGTATTCCACGCATAAAGGACATGATGATATGTATCACTCCGATGAGTAGTGCCAATTCCATGCGTATAGTATCGGAAAGATTCTTCATAACGTCGTATGATACTTTTTCTTCCTTAACCGTCGCTCCTTTCTTAAGAAATTCGTGAGCGTCGGTAATGTTTGCTGTGGCAGGGAATTTTGTAACGATTTCCATATATACATCATCGCGGTGTTGTATATGGTATTGTGTTTTCTTTTCTACGGCGGCCTGTATTATCGAGGCTTTCCTTATGGGGTTATCGATATCGGTTTCGATGCCGAAGAACGATGCTGTCATAGCACCCCACAGTATACAAGAGCACGACAATATCGCCATAAGGTTCACGACACGTTTTCCCATGCCTTCTATTTTTGGGAACTTAATCTTCAAGAAGATTGTAGACGCCAAGAAGATGAGGCCATATCCGCCGTCTCCTATTATTATTGCGAAGAACAGTGCGAACGACCACAGCACCCACTTTGAGGGGTCTTTATCTATCACCGATGGGGTGTCGTATATATTTACAAGGTCTTCACCGATACGGCTTATTCCGTGGTTGTTTAGGTGTGTCGGCACGGAGTCGTTTTTTTCTATAGCAACTTCTTCGATATGTACTGCCATTTTCTTTGCGAGGATCTCTAGTGCTGGGATATTATTCTTTGCTACCCATCCCGTTACGGCGAAGAGCTTATCTTCTATTGGTTCTTGAGAATACCCTTGTGATGCTCCGAGGTTATGTCCGTTGAGTTTGTCTACGAGGACGTCATATAGAGCGCTCTGATACCGTGCTAGGGTTTTAAGCTCTCTTTCTTTTTCTCTCGTATGTCGTATCGTCATGATAAGTTCTTTACGCAGTATCCCTACGGGCTTTTCGACGTACATCTCGACCATACCTTCGTATGAGCGTTGTTTTTTGCTTATAGATATGTAGTAGTCGAGTCCGTGTGCGGAGTCCACATATATCATATCTTTCGCCCGTAACTCTCTATGTGCTGTATCTTTTTTCGCGAAAAAATACTGTACCGTTCTCTTACCGTCATTTTCGATATATGCTATATCGTCGAGGGAGAAGTTCCCGAAGGCACGGACGCGTGCTCTTTCCTGTCGTAGCATCCTACGCTGTTCTACAAGGTCTTCTATGTCATTATGAAGGTCAAGAATCTCGCTTACTATATCTTCGTCATCGATATCGTTTTCTTCTTGTTCTGTTGTCGGCAGTCCTCGCAAGATTTTTATTGCAGAGATAAGGCGTTCTATTTCCGGTGATTTCTCGAATTTTTCTGTGGCTTCGGGCTTGATAAATTCTATTATGCCTTTAGCCTGTGCTCTACGGAAAAAGGCCTCGTGGTCTTCTTTAGCGCCGATGAAGAGGTATTTTTTTACGTTTACGCGCATAGTTCCTCTTCTCTATGTTTTCTTTTATGTTCTTCTATCTTCGCTTTTGCGACTTTAGCCTGCGACACTGCGGCGAGCTGCTGATCTCCTAGGAATATCACTATTTTCTTAATATTTTTCTGCGATTTTGGGATAAGGATCTTTTCGAAGAGGTTCACCCGTATCGACACCTCGCGGAGTTCTTTCGATAAAGCCTCGACTTTTTCTTCTCCGACGAATACTTTAACTTTAGTTTCTGCCATATCGCGTGTTTTCTTTACTGCCCAGTCTACCCATGGTGGCGTCTCGAAGAGGCTATATTGTAGTTCGCGGAACTCTATACCTTCGTATGTCGGGATTTCTACGCCGGCGATATTCTCGTAGCTTTTCTTTACTTCGGCGACGATGGCAACGGTATTGAAGTCTATCGACGTATGTTCTACAAACAACGGTGCATATTGCTGTACTTCTTGTTTTTTCTTCAAAAATTCAGCTTCCATCTCTGCGACATCGGCTTTGGCATTATGGACTTCGACCTGCAGCATCGCTTTTTTAAGCTGCAGGGTTGGGAGATACTTCTGCAACTGGTTCAGCCTATTCTGCTGATCGCGTAGCTCGTTCTTTGTAAGTTTTATCTCTGCCACTGGTAGTATACCTTCTTATTTACTGGCGTTACTTAGGCCAATATTTGTCTATCAGCTCTTGTTTTATTCCAACCTCTCCACTGAAGAAACACTCTTGCATCGTCGTCCATGCGAGGTCGAGGGCTTCATCGACGGTATAGTTTACTTCTAGGTTCATCATACGATCTTCGAAAAGCCCGCCGTAGTTTAGAAGCTTCTCGTCCCAATTAGAAAGTTTAAAGCCCATGGACTGTCTTTCTCGTGCTTTCTTTGCTTCTGCGTACAGGCGTATCATGGTGTTGGCGACGTCGCCATGATCTTCGCGTGTCACCTTTCCTATCACCAGCTGTTTAAGTCTCGACAGCGACCCGAACGGATCGATATATCCGTTGTGCAGGTAAAACTGCCCTTCTGTGATATATCCTGTGTTGTCGGGGATGGGGTGTGTTACATCGTCGCCGGGCATCGTCGTCACTGCTATTATCGTTATCGACCCGTTGCCGTCGATGTCGACGGCTTTCTCGTATCTACTGGCGAGGTCGGAATACAGCGACCCGGGATATCCACGGTTTGACGGCACCTGGTCCATCGTTATCGATATCTCTTTTATGGCGTCGGCGAATGCTGTCATATCGGTAAGGAGGACTAGCACGTTTTTATTTTGCACAGCGAATTTTTCTGCGCATGCCAATGCCATATCTGGCACAAGAATACATTCTACTGCGGGGTCTGTTGCTTTATGAACAAACATTATTGTTTTATCCATAGACCCTGCCTTTTCGGCGTTATCGATGAACGCCTGGTAGTCGTCGAATCTTAGTCCCATGCCTCCTATTATAACGATATCGCTGTCGGTCTGGTTTGCGATACGCATTAGCAGCTCGTTATACGGCTCTCCTGCTACTGAGAAGATCGGGATTTTCTGTGACTTTACTAGGCAGTTGAAGATATCTATCATGGGGATATTTGTTCTCACCATCTCTCGCGGTATTATCCTTTTCACGGGGTTGAACGACGGCATTCCGATGTCAACATTCTCTCCGCGCATCCTAGGGCCTCCATCGACGGGGAGTCCTGTCCCAGAAAATCGTCTTCCTAACAGCCCTTCGCCGAAGATCGCCTGCATCTGTTTTCCTAGAAAGGTAACGTGGTCTCCCGTTGATATCCCTCTTGTGCTTTCGAAGACCTGCAGTGTAACTTTCTCCCCTTCTATACGCAGCACTGTAGCGTACGAGCTACATCCATCTTTTTTGTCTATACGAGCGAGTTCTCCGAGGAAAGCCTTAGGCTCTATGACGGTGATTAGGCTACCGCGTATATCGTTGATACTATCGTGAACATATTTCATTGCCTTTTCTTTGCCTCTTTTATGGTAGTCTGTATTTTATTCATAATGGTTTTGTGATCATCGGCTTCTACGGGGAAGTAGTTCATATTTTTAATGTCGTTCTGAAGCATAAGGAAAAAGTGTCGTGCTTCGTTGTGGGTTTCGAAGATGAAATCCGTCTCGAAGATCTCGTTGATGAGCTTGAATAACGGTATCTGTCTTTTCGTTGGAGTGTAGGCATCTTCTTCGTCGAAGGAATTTTGCTGCAGGTAGCTGAAGTCGTACATTTCTGCTTTGAGATACAACTGCAGGTCTTCTAATGCTGTGCCTTCTTCACCGACGACCTCCATACGTTTCTCTATCTCGTCACCTTCGCGCAATATTTTCATGGCCCTATTTACCATCTTCCCCCATCCTTCTGCGTCTTTATCGAGCTGTTTAGCAACGTCGCCGATATATTTCGTCCATGACATCAGAGGGTCTATTGCTGGGTATCGTCGTGAGTCCGACCTGCTACGCGAAAGCCCCAAGAAAGCTCCTACCACCGACAATGTTGCCTGTGTTACCGGCTCTTCGAAGTTCCCTCCTGCCGGCGACACTGCTCCTCCTATTGTCAAGGCTCCTTTTTTTCCGTTGGCGAGCTGTATCACCCCTGATCTTTCGTAGAATGCCGCTATCCTCGATGCTAGGTATGCTGGGAAGGCTTCCTCGCCGGGGATCTCTTCTAGCCGTCCTGACATCTCCCTTAGTGCCTGTGCCCATCGTGACGTCGAGTCTGCGAGGACGAGGACGTTAAGTCCCATCTGCCTATAGTATTCTGCTATCGTCGAGCCCATATATATCGAAGACTCCCGTGCTGCTACTGGCATCGACGATGTGTTACATATTATCACCGTACGGTTCATCAAAGACTCTCCGGTATGCGTATCGATAAGGTGCGGGTATTCCCGTATTATCTCTACGACCTCGCCAGCGCGCTCTCCACAGGCGACGACGACGACGATATCGACGTCGGAGAACTTCGCAAGGTGGTGTTGTAGTACTGTTTTCCCTGCTCCGAAGGGTCCTGGCGTGCAGAACGTTCCCCCTTTAAGCACAGGAAACTGTGTATCGATGATACGGCATCCTGTTTCCATCATCTCGTCGGCTTTGACTTTCTCTCCGTGCTGTAGTGCCATCTTCACGGGCCATCGCTGTACCATGGTGAACTCATATTCCGTGCCTTCTTCGTCGACGGCTTTGGCGACGACGGTATCGACGGTATACGTCCCTGCCTCTATCGTCCATGTTATCGTATATTTCCCATATCGTATAAAAGGCACCATGATAGCGTGTGTAAAGTGTCCTTCTGGCGCTGTTCCTATGGTATCGCCACGGACGACTACATCATCGACATTTGCTACGGGGATATAGTCCCAGTGTTTTTCTCTGTTGATGGCATTGATATACACTCCCCTTGTGAGGAAGAACCCTGAAGCGTTAGCGACTTCTTCTAATGGATTTTGCAGGCCATCGGTCACCATTGTTAGTAGTCCTGGCCCTAGTTCTGCTTCTAGGAGGTCGCCAGTGAACTCTACTTCACTTCCGAGCTTTATCCCTCTTGTATCTTCGAAGACTTGCATTTTCACCTCGTTGCCTACGATTTCGATAACCTCAGCTTTGAGTTTTATATCGTCGACGACGACCATCGCGACTTCGCCCTGCCTTACAGCTCCCTCGAATTTCACTTGCAAGAGGTTTCCAAAAGCGCGAACGACCCTCCCTGTAGCATTTCCTGTGGGGAATTCGTTAGCGACTATTACCTTTTTCTTTTCACTCATAGTTTTATTGCCTTCACGATAGTTTTATTGCCTTCACGATAGTATTTACGACGTCATTACCTTTATTTTTATCAAGTTCCTGCCACCTTTCTACGATGATAAGCTGTACCATATATCCTATGATGCGGCTTATCGAAAAGCGCTGCCCAAAAAGCATCTCTTCGATACGGTTGAAGCGATATACGCAGACCTCTTTATGTAGCCTTATAGGGTCTTCATATTTTTCATAGAAAACGCTTTTGAAATCTTCATAGCCATCGGGAGGTTCGTAGCTTTTAGCATCTTTTTGCGCTATTATCTGTGCTATGATGTCATCATCGGGGTCTTCATATTGAAGTTCTGCGATGACGTCACGTCCGAGTGCTTTGGCTCTAAAGCCTAGGAGTACAAGCCTCCATTCTCTTTCAAAGATCAGGTATTTTTTTAAGAACCCTTCACTTTTTGCTATCTCTTCGGTGAAGAAATTGCTCATCAGCGCGGCGAAGTTTTTAAGGCGCTCTTCTGTCGTCGTGTATTTATCAAGGAAGTCGAAGACATACTCTGCAAGGCCTTCTTGTGTGACAAGGACTTCTTCTAGCTGCTTTGCTGTGTAGTTGCCGCGGTGGTCGAAAGATTCTCCTTTCCAAAGAGCTCTCAGGTTTTCGATATCTATAAGGCGCCGAACTATCACCGACTTTTGGTAGTCGCGAGCGGAGATATTAAGCTTTAGCAGCCCTTTAACTTCCAGGAATGATATCGTCGGTTTTACGCCTACTTCAATAGCTGGCAGAGCACTCGACGAGAAATAATAGTTAGACATAATACCCAGGTAAATATAATCAAGTTTTAAATAGTGCTTCGCAGAAATCTTTGCGAAGAAAGCTTCCCAAGATTTCCCTTAAGGCCTCATCGCTAAGATCTAGTACAAGTCTTTTTTCATGAAGTCTCACACGAACTCCTCCCGCGAAATTCCCTACGAGAACATCCCCTTCTTTGAGTTTTTCTATGACGCCCTCAAAGAGTAGCGCGTTAACATCTTCTGCCGAAACCTTTGCCGGTATTATAGCGCTGATATCGCCTTCTAGGCCCTCTTTTTCCAGTGTCGCCACAACGGTATTTATCAGTGTAGCGATGACGCTTGCGTCTTTAGTAGCGCCGGCAACGAGGCCACAAAGCTCTTCATCAAAAATTTTATGTTCTATATCTTGCTTTAGCTTCTCGATGCTCTGCTTACATGCTTGGACCAGTGAAGACTCCAAAACACGACGTTCTTGTTCTATTGCTTGTCTAGCCTCAGAAAGAATTTCGTTAGCATCGGCGTGTGCTTTCTTAACTATTTTGTCTGCGAGAGACTGCGCATCCACAATGATACCTTCAGCTTCTTGTTCTGCTGGCTCGAGGGTATCTTTACGCAAGATCTCACATATATGTTTTATCTTATTGCTACCTTTTTCTAATGTCTTCATAATTCCCCTTCCTGTCTTCAACCCATGATTGCGACCTATATTTCCTTTAGCGCCATAGAGTTGGGCAAGATGGCTCAGTGAACGACAAGCGAATAGTTGTAACTATTCGCGATGAGTAAAATGAGTCAGATTGCCTGACACTATGGATGCTATAGGAAACAGGACGTTTTTTCTTTATAAAAAGTTCCAGCAAAAAATATAAACATATAAAGATAAATATCTTAAGCCATTATTGTTTCTTTTTGTTTTTCTTTACCAATTTGCTATTATTTAGCTTTGCCATATTTCTTTTTACAGCAGCACGTTTGCTTTGATTCTATCCTCGCGAATGTTTTAACATTCGCTCGTCTTTCATCTTCGCACCTGTACCACTGCAAAAACCCTATGGCAAAGTATAGGTCGCAATCATGGGTTCAATAATATATGTTTTTCCCCAGTAATCTTTTTTAACGTTTATGGCATTAATTTTCAACCTGAAAATTTGGTTGCCCTCGAGAAAGCGCATGAAATAATCCTCTCATGAAAATATACAAAAAAATGTTTGTATAAATAGCCTCAATGTACTAAACATCTATGTATGCGTTAAGCCTGTATTCGTTTTGCGCTAACTACTAAGGAGTTAAAGTTCATGAAAAAAATTACAGCCTTATTAATTATCGTATCGTTTGTATTTTCGGGGTATCAATTAGCGCAAGAGCCCTCTTCTTCTTATAGCGGCGATATCATTAACATTACAGACACAGATGATATTGCTCTTAGCATGGATGATATTCTTGACAGTGAGCCTATTACTATAAATGACAGCGACCTCAAAGACGATTCTTATATTGAAAAAAGCCCTAAGATAAGCAGAGGCAGGGCTGCTCTCGGCATTGCTGGTCTTATTGTCGTTGGGATCATCATAGCTTCTGCTGGTGGTGGTTCTTAATATCCACGATTACGGCCTACTCTTTGACCAATCGCGTATTGAAATCTCGTATTGAAAAAATCGCTCTTTTCTTATATAGTTTGTTGAATATATTTTACAAACGCTACAAAAAGCGATAACCATCAACGGTGGGGCGTACCAATGACTTTACTTAAGGACCTTTCATCTCTTGTCATCGACACTGCCGACATTGGCATTATAGAATCTTTAGGCGCTTCTGATGTAACGACAAACCCTTCTCTGATATATGTAGCTTCTTGTGATCCTTCATACCAGGATATCGTTTCGAAGGCGCGACGTTATGTCAAAAACGCCAATCCTCGAAAAGGAGAGCGTCTTTCCTTGTTTTATGACGTCCTTTCTGTTTTTTTTGGCGTTGCTATTGCTGATGTGGTTTCTGGCGCTATCGCTACGCAGGTTGATCCTAGGGCGTCTTTCGATACTACAGCGACGATATCACGAGCTCGCCGGCTTGTTGCTCTATATGAAGAGTTTGGCGTCGCCAGAGAGCGCATTCGCATTAAAATTGCCGCTACGTGGGAAGGTATCGAAGCCGTGCGGCATCTTGAGGACGAAGGGGTACGATGTATTATGACGCTGATGTTCAGCATGCCACAGGCTCTTGCTGCTGCCGACGCTGGCGCCACAGCGATAGCTCCATATGTTGGGAGGGTTTCCGACTGGAACAAAAACATCCATAACGTTGAAAGGCATTCTTCACTTAATGACGATCCGGGCATATGCCTTGTGAAGAAGCTGCAGCACACATATCGCTTTTTTGGTATCGCAACGAACGTCCTTGCTGCGAGCATACGCACTTCGCGCCATGCCCTTGAGCTTGCTGGCGTCGATGCCCTCACAGTATCGCCTAAGGTTTATAAAGAGATAAAAGATATAAAGGCGAGAAAAAAAGCTCTTAACTTCTCGTCTTCGCCACAAAAAGCATCAACCTTCGACGAAGAGTCTTTCAAGAAGATGCTGTCAGGGAATAGAATGGCTGCCGAGCTACTTCTCTCTGGGAACCATAGATTCTGCGCCGACGCCGAGCGTCTCGAAAAACACTTTCAATAATCAATTATCAATTATCAATTATCAATTATCAATTAAAGTAAGTTGTTGCCCAACGTTAATATCGAACGATAAAAACCAACTTTCTATTGATCATTGTTTATTGATCATTGCTCATTGACTACTGCCAGTCCTTCGCTTTCGAAGTCGAAGAGTGCTTTCATATCGGGTTCTTGATCGGCGAGCAAGCTATCTGCATTTGCATGCTTTTTAAATCCTGTTCCGCCTGGTATGATATGTCCCATGATGACATTTTCTTTAAACCCTCGGAGGTGGTCTGTCTTCCCTGAACATGCTGCTTCTGTTAGGATACGCGTAGTATCCTGGAACGATGCTGCCGAGATGAAAGAGTCTGTTGCAAGCGATGCTTTTGTTATACCTAGAAGCACTGGTGTTGCCTGTGCTGGCTTACCGCCTTCTTCCATTACCTTTGAATTTTCGTCATAGAACTTATGTTTCTCGACTTCTTCGCCGTATAGCAGCGTTGTATCTCCTGGGTCGGTGATACGCACTTTTTTGAGCATCTGTTTAACGATAATTTCGATATGTTTATCGTTGATATCGACACCCTGAAGACGATACACTTCTTGCACCTGGTTAACGAGGTATTTTTGCAGTTCTCTTATGCCGCAGACTTCTAGTATCTCATGAGGGATGACAAGGCCATCGGTGAGCTGTTGTCCTTTTATCACAGCATCGCCACGTTGTACTATTAAGTGTTTGGTATGTGGTACGAGGTGTTCTTCTTCCATACCGGTCTTTTCATCTTTTACTACAACGATGCGTTTATTTTTCTGTACTCCTCGGAAGTCTACTATACCATCGAGTTTCGCTATCTCAGCGGAGTCTTTTGGCTTACGTGCTTCGAAGAGTTCTGCAACGCGCGGCAGTCCTCCGGTTATATCTTTCGTCTTTATCGCTCCTCGTGGCAATCTTGCCAAGAGTTTTCCTGCTTCGACATATTCTTTTTCTTTCACCGACAGTATAGCTCCTGACGGCAATGCGTATGTTCCGACGAGTTCTTTTCCTTCTTTATCGGAATATATTGCTATTTGCGGGTGCAGTTCTCCGCGGTGTTGTTTTATTGTAAGTTCTGTCTGTCCGGTCTGTTTGTTGAAATCTTTTTGTGTAGAGATCCCTTCGACGAGGTCTTCGTAGCGGACATATCCCGGCTTATCACAGATAATAGGGACGTTGTGCTGTTCGACGTCGGCGATTTTATCTCCTTTCTTTATCATTGCTCCGTCTTCATATAGAACTTTTGTTCCTAGTTCTACGGTGAAATGCTGAAGCGGTTCTATAGATTTTGTTTCGAGGAGTTTTTTATATTCTTCTATAGTACGTCCTTCGTCTCTTAGGACGTTAAGGGCACCGTTTTTATTTAGTATTAGGTTGTGCCCTTCTTTATTCTGAACATATCGTATATCGGTATATATCAGGACACCCTTTTGTTCAGCGATGAGTTCTGGGCTTTTCATCGATGATGCTATACCTCCAAGGTGGAAAGTACGCATAGTCAGCTGTGTTCCTGGTTCTCCGATCGACTGTGCTGCTATTATTCCTATAGCCTCTCCGAAGCTTACGATATCTCCGTTGGCGAGGTTTGTTCCGTAGCATTTAACACAAACGCCTCGGCGTGCTTCGCATGTCAATGGAGAGCGTATTTTCAGGCTGCTGATCCCTGCATCGTCGATAGCTTCTGCCTGTTCACGCGTCAATGTGTCGCCGCTTTTTGCGAGAAGTTTCGTGCTATCTCCTGGCATATATATATCATCGAATACGGTACGGCCGTAGATACGGTCTTGTAGAGGAAGGAGTTCTTCTTGTCCTTGTTTTATCTCTGAGACTTCTATACCATTAAGTGTTCCGCAGTCTTTTTGTGTGACGATAACATCTTGTGATACATCGACGAGACGTCTTGTTAGGTATCCTGAGTCTGCGGTTTTTAGCGCGGTATCGGCGAGACCTTTACGTGCTCCGTGTGATGATATGAAGTATTCTAGCACCGACAGTCCTTCTCTGAAGTTCGACGTTATCGGTGATTCTATAATCTCTCCTGACGGCTTAGCCATTAGTCCTCGTAATGCTCCTAGCTGACGCACCTGCGATCTATTTCCTCGTGCTCCGGAGTCCATCATCAACGTAAGAGGGTTATGAGCGCATTCTTTGACATCGCCAAGGTGTTTGAAAAGGTCTTCGGCGAGCTCATCAGCTACTTCATTCCATATACTTATTGTTTTGGAGTGTCGTTCTCCGTCGGTGATGATACCATCTTCGTATTGTTTTTTTACGACATCTACGCGTTTATGAGCTTCGTCAAGGACTTCTCCTTTCTTTTCTGGGACACAAACGTCGCAGATACCCATCGACAGCGATGCTTTCGTTGCTTCTGCGAATCCCAAAGTTTTGAGATCGTCAAGGAATTTCACTGTTTTTTCCATGCCGAGTTTTTTGTAGCATTCCATGACGAGTTCGCCCATCTTTTTCTTTGGAAGGCTATAGTTTCTAAACCCTAGTTCTTCTGGCACGATGATATTAAAGATAACGCGTCCTGGCGTTGTTTCTATGATACCATTTTTCGTTCTTAATTTTATAAGTTCGTGGGTATGCATGCCATGGCCGTAATCATCACGTCGTGCTGTTGGCGCTTTTTTCTTTTTACCTTTGTTGGCATCGAGGCTTGCAGGGTCATAATACCAGTTATAGCTTCCGCCGGCCTCTAGGGCGAGGAGGACTTCTTCTGTGTTAGAAAAAATCCTAGTTTTCTTCCCGTGATCTTCTGGGATATATAGTGGGTCGCTCATCAAGTGGTACAGTCCTAGTGTCATATCCTGACTAGGAACGGCGCTAGGCTTCCCTGACGATGGCAGGAATATGTTATCTGGTGCCATCATTAGCGTCTTAGCTTCTATCTGTGCTTCTATTGAAAGAGGGATATGTACTGCCATCTGGTCACCATCAAAGTCGGCGTTGAAGGCAGAACATACTAGTGGATGTATACGTATTGCTTTACCTTCGATAAGTACGGGCTCGAAAGCCTGTATACCTAGGCGGTGCAGTGTCGGCGCTCTGTTGAGTAGTACAGGGTGTCCTTGAATAACTTCTTCTAGAACGTCCCACACTTCTTCTGTCTGCCGCTGTATCATTTTCTTTGCAGAGCGTATTGTAAAGACGTGGTGTCGATCTTTGAGTTTTTTCACTATGAACGGCTCGAAGAGTTCTAGCGCCATGAGCTTAGGGAGGCCGCACTGGTTGAATTTAAGTTCTGGTCCTACCATTATAACAGAACGTCCTGAGTAGTCGACGCGCTTACCTAGAAGGTTTTGTCTGAAGCGTCCTTGTTTACCTTTAAGCATTTCTGACAGGGACTTCAGAGGGCGATTTCCTGCTCCCATAACAGGGTGTCCGTGTCTGCCGTTATCGATGAGAGCATCGACAGCTTCTTGTAGCATCCTTTTTTCGTTTCTAACGATGACTTCTGGCGTCTTAAGTCTAAGTATTGCTTTAAGTCTGTTGTTTCTGTTGATAACGCGGCGATATAGATCGTTAAGGTCTGACGTTGCGAAGCGTCCGCCGTCGAGAGGTACTAGAGGTCGAAGGTCTGGTGGTATTACTGGCACGCACGACATAACCATCCATTCTGGCTGGTTTTTCGAGGAGACGAGTCCTTCAACAATTTTAAGGCGTTTTGCTAGCTTCATCCGTGCTTGCACAGATTTTGTTTTGTGGAGTTTTTCTTTGAGTGTGCTTAGGAGGGTTTCCATATCTTCATTACCAAGAAGATCATATATTGCTTCTGCGCCCATTTTAGCGACGAAGGCATCGCGTCCCCATTTTTCTTTAGCCTCGGCATATTCGGCATCGTTAAGCAGCTGTTTTCTGTCTAGTATTGTTTGTCCTGGATCGGTTACTATCCATTCTTCGTAGTATATAACGCGTTCGAGGTCGGCGCCGGACATTCCGAGGACGTTTCCTATTCGTGATGGTGTAGTTTTGAAGAACCAAATATGTACTACAGGAACGGCGAGGTCGATATGTGCCATGCGGTCGCGTCGCACTTTCGAGAGTGTTATCTCTACGCCGCATCTATCACATACGATGCCTTTATGTTTTATTTTCTTATATTTTCCGCATGCGCATTCCCAGTCTTTTGTTGGCCCGAAGATTTTCTCACAAAAAAGGCCGCCTTTTTCTGGTTTGAAGGTTCTGTAGTTTATCGTCTCGGGTTTTTTTATTTCGCCTCGTGACCATTTGTTGCGGATAACGTCATCGGAAGCGACTTTAATCATAAGCCTATCGAAATCACTTTCTGTGTTTTGCTTTTCCTCGAACATATATGACACCTATATAATTATTTATTTGTTAACGCGAAAACATCCCTCCCGAGAGTGTTCTCAGGAGGTATATTTGTATTGTTATTCTTCGGCGGTACAAGCGCGAACATCAAGACATAATCCTTGCATCTCTTTTATCAAGACATTGAAGGATTCTGGCGTTCCGGCGCTTAGCGTGTTATTGCCTTTTACTATCGATTCGTAGATTCTGGTACGTCCTGCGACGTCATCGGACTTAACGGTAAGCATCTCTTGTAGTAGGTGTGCAGCACCATAAGCTTCTAATGCCCAAACTTCCATCTCTCCGAAGCGCTGTCCACCCCTTTGTGCCTTACCACCTAGTGGTTGTTGTGTTACTAGCGAGTATGGTCCTACTGCTCTAGCGTGGATCTTATCGGCAACGAGGTGTCCTAGTTTCAGCATATATATATACCCTACAACGACTTTATTATCGAAGCGTTCTCCGGTACGTCCATCGTATAGAATCAGCTTACCATCGCGTGGCAGTCCTTGTTCTTCCATCATATCCCAGATATTTTCTTCTGGGAAGCCTTCGAAGACGGGGCTCTTGATATATATCCCTGCTCTACGTGCTGCGAAGCCGAGGTGTGTTTCTAAGAGCTGTCCCATATTCATCCGTGAAGGAACGCCTAATGGATTAAGGATTATTTCTACTGTCTGTCCATCGTCGAGGTATGGCATATCAGCTTCTGGGATGATACATGATACGACACCTTTATTACCGTGTCGTCCTGCCATCTTATCGCCGACCTGCAGCTTACGTTTAGTAGCGATATATACTTTAACTTGTCTGATGACCCCTGGGTCTAGTCCTGCATCGCCTTTACGTATTGTTTCGAGTTCGCTTTTATATATTGTTTCGAGTTCTTCGATACCGCGTTCGTATTTACGAAGTATGTCTAGGATCATAACACAAACATCATCTTTAGGGACGAGCAGGTCTTCGACTTTCTCGTTTTCGAGGACTTCGATAAGTTCTTGTGTATACATCCCGCCTTCTTTGATGATAACTTCCGCTGTAGTACGATGTATTATCGTTGCGGCGGCTTTCTCATCGAGAAGCAGAGCACCGAGATTTTCTCTTCTGTCGAGCTGCAGTTCTGCGAGTTTATCGTGATATTCTTGCTGTAGATCTTTAAGTCTATTGCTTTCTTCTACGAGTTCATCGTCTGTCTTCGAGAGTCTATCTCTTCTGCTAAAGACTTTTACATCCATAACGACACCTTCCGTTCCTGGTGGTGCTATTAATGAGGCATCTTTAACATCGGCGGCTTTCTCGCCGAAGATTGCTCTAAGCAGTCGTTCTTCTGGTGAAAGTTCTGTCTCTGATTTAGGCGTTATTTTCCCTACTAGGATATCTCCTGGCCGGACTTCTGCGCCGACGCGTATTATACCATCGTCGCCGAGGTTTGCTAGCGCTTCTTCGGAGACGTTGGGGATATCGCGTGTTATCTCTTCTTTTCCGAGCTTGGTATCGCGTGCTGTGAGTTCGAATTCTTCGATATGCACAGATGTATAGGTGTCTTTACGAAGAAGTTTTTCTGAGATGATAATAGCATCTTCATAGTTGTATCCACACCATGGCATGAAGGCAACGAGGACGTTCTTTCCTAGGGCGATTTCACCTTTGTCGATAGCTGGGCCATCGGCGATGACATCACCGACACGGATTTTATCACCAACGTTACACAGTGGCTGTTGGTTTATACAGGTCCCCGAGTTCGAGCGTATAAATTTCTTAAGATCGTATGTTTTCTTCTTAAGGGGGTTTTTCTTTGGTGCTATTACTATGACGTGTCCGTCGACATATTCTACCGTTCCTGATTCTTCAGCTACGATGACAGCTCCGGAGTCTCGCGCTGTACGCGCTTCTAGTCCAGTACCTACTATTGGCGCTTCAGCTTTTAGTAGTGGCACTGCTTGCCGCTGCATATTAGAGCCCATAAGTGCACGGTTTGCATCATCGTGTTCTAGGAATGGAATAAGCCCTGTCACTATCGATACTAGCTGTTTTGACGAGACGTCCATATGAGTTATTACTGATGTTTCTATCTCTGTCGACTCACCGCGGTGTCGTGCCCAGCAATGTTTCTCTGCGAACATCCTGAATTCGTCTAGTGGTGCTGACGCCTGTGCTATGATACACTTCTCTTCTTGGTCGGCGGTCATATATTCTATTTCGTCGGTGACGACACCATCACGTACTATACAATACGGTGTTTCTATGAACCCGAACTCGTTAATTTTTGCGTATGTCGACAGCGAAACAATAAGTCCGATATTCGGTCCTTCAGGGGTTTCGATTGGACATACTCTTCCGTAGTGGCTTGAATGCACGTCACGAACTTCGAATCCAGCGCGTTCTCTGTTAAGTCCTCCGGGTCCTAGTGACGACAGTCGGCGTTTATGTGTAAGTTCTGCTATTGGATTTGTTTGATCCATAAACTGTGAAAGCTGCGATCTTCCGAAGAAATCTTTTAGCACTCCTGCTAATCCTTTCGCTGATACTATCTTCCCTGGTGTCATTGTATCTGACGAGAAGTCGAAAAGATTCATGCGTTCTTTTATTATCTTTTCCATCCGCGCCAATCCTACACGGCATTGGTTCTGTATAAGTTCTCCTACGGAACGTACGCGTCTATTTCCAAGGTGATCGATATCATCGACGAGGGCCTCTTCGTCGCCTCTTTTTAGCTTCAGGAGGTATTTCAGTGCGTTGATGACGTCTTCTTTTGTAAGAGTCACTACAGCGAGAGTTTCATCGGTGACTTCGGTGCCGAGTTTGCTGTTGATCTTATATCTTCCTACGCGTCCGAGGTTATATCTTTTTGCGTCGAAGAATAGTCTCATCATCGCAGAGCGTGCGTTTGCAAGGGTTGCTGGTTCACCTGGTCGTAGTTTACGGTAGAAATCTTTTAGCGCAGACTCATAAGAATCTGTAGGGTCTTTGCTTAGCATCTTTATTATGGCATTATTCTCATCGGCATCTTCGGCGATACGCACCATTTTAATTCCTGCATCGACCATACGCTTAAGCATTGCCGTTGTAAGTTTCTCTCCGGCTTTGCCATATACCACTTCGTTCTCATCATTAGCGACGTCTTCGGCGAGGATACGACCAACGAGTTTAGAGAAATCTTTCTCTGAGCGTATTTTTATACGTCTAGTGTCGAAGAATTCTTCTATGATATCGGCGTCGGAAGAATATCCTAGCGTTCTTATGAACGTTGTCGCCAGAATCTTACGTCGGCGTTTTTTTCTGTCGATATAGACATATATGTTATCGTTCATATCGAAAGACGCTTCGAGCCAGCTTCCGCGATATGGTATTATACGGAAAGAGTATAGCATCATCCCTTTAAGGTGACGGTGTTGTTCGAAGCATATTCCCGGCGAGCGGTGAAGCTGCGATACGATGACACGCTCTGCACCATTGATAACAAAAGTTCCGTCTTCTGTCATGACAGGGAGCGTTCCCATATACACTTCTTCTTCTTTAATACCCGTCTCGTCTGTTAGTCTGAACTTTACTTTCAGTGTGACGTTATAGCTTATGCCGCGGCGTATGCTTTCGTCTGGGGTGTAACGGGGTACTCCGAGGTCGTAGGAGATAAACTCTAAGATAGTTTTCTCGTCATACGACTTTATTGGGAAGATTTCGCTGAAGATCTCCTGAAGACCGATCTTTTCTCTCTCATGAGGGAGAAGGTTCATCTGAAGGAATTCTTTATACGATTTCACCTGGATTTCTATGAGGTTAGGGAGATCGATAGTCTCTTTTTTCTCAACAAATCCTACACGTTTCGGCGGTCTTTTCAACATATTTTGGGTAGCTCCTAAGATGTTATATCTTAAAGATTTCTTAATCACAAAAAGCGTAGTAAATATGCGTCACAGGACAGGTGTCCTATATAGCATTTTACTACGTTTTCGAAATAGCGTTAAGGAAGCAGAAACACATTATGTCCTGCTTCCTTACCGTAACGATCTTTTTTTTTATACTTATTTTAACTTTTATAAGCCTTTTACTGTAACTTTAGCACCGGTCTCTTCGATCTTTTTAACGATCTCTTCGGACTCTGTCTTTGAGACAGACTCTTTAATGACTTTAGGAGCTGCTTCTACTAGTTCTTTAGCTTCTTTAAGTCCAAGTCCTGTAAGTTCTCTTACGATCTTGATGACGGCGATTTTCTTCGCTGCTGGGACTTCTACCAATGTGACTTCAAATTCTGTGCTTTCTTCAGCGGCTTCTTGAGCGGCGCCACCTTCAGCTGGGGCTGCTACTGCTACTGCTGCTGCTGCTGCTTCGACTCCCCATTCTTCTTCTAGAGCTTTTTTCAGTTCTGCCATTTCCAGTACTGTCAATTTGCTAAGTTCTTTTACAAGTTCTTCTGTTTTACTCACGGTTTTTTCCCTCTCTTAATGTAGATTAAAATGTAACGTTGTTATCTTATGATTCTTTTTTTGCTTTATTCTCTAGGCAGTGCATCACGCTTGTAAGCAGTGAGTTCATTACCGACAGCGTTTGTGCCATTGGTGCCTGTAGTGTACCGATAAGCTGTGCGCGCATCTGGTCTTTGCTTGGTAGCTTCGACAGACGCTCGACATCATCGGCGAGATACAGTTTACCTTCGATGCGTCCGCCAACGACTTCTATGCTATTTTCATTGCCTTTGCTGAAGTCATATATCGTCTTTGCGACTTCTACTGGGTCTTCTTTTGTGAAGACCACGCCGATATGTCCTTCTAGCAGGCTTTTATCGACACCTTCTATTCCTGCGACTTCTAAAGCTTTAAGCAAGACGCGTTTTCTTACGACTTCGAGTTCGCCTTGTGCTTTTTCGAGTTCGCCACGGAAGTCGTTTGCTATGTTTGCCGACATCTTATGATATCGTGTCATTACAAACGACGGCATATCGTCTATTTTATCTGTTATTTCGTCTAGAAGAAGTTGTTTTTCTTTACGCACTGCTCGACTCCTTTATGTGTGTCGCTATGTCAATTGTATTTCTTTTTCTTCGATTTTTATCCCAGGCCCCATTGTCGATGATATGAATAAGGACTGTATATATTTTCCTTTTACGGCAGCGGGTTTAGCGCGCCATATTGCTTTGAGGACAGTTTTTATATTGTCTACGATATTCTCGGCATCGAATGACAATTTCCCTACGGCGAGGTTTATCACGCCATGCTTGTCGAACTTATATTCTATTTTTCCGAGTTTCACTTCTTTTACGGCCTTAGCGACGTCCATTGTGACGGTCCCTGCCTTTGGTGTAGGCATCAGCCCTCTAGGTCCTAGGATTTTTCCTAGTTTCCCTATCTCTCTCATCATATCTGGCGTTGCGATGATGACATCGAAGCCTGTCCATCCGCCTTTTATCTTTTCGATAATCTCTTTATTTCCGACGTGGTCAGCGCCGGCGTCAATGGCCTCTTGAACTTTATCGCCTTGTGCGATGACAACTATTGATATTGTCTTGCCCGTGCCGTGTGGAAGCGTTACCGTTCCACGCACTTGCTGGTCGGCTTTTCTTGTATCGACGCCGAGTTTTATTGACATATCGATAGTCTCGTCGAATTTCAATGTCGGACATTTTTTTATTATGTCGACGGCTTCGGCGAAGGTATAGAGTTTGTCACTTTCGACGTTCTTTTTTATTTCTTTTGATCTTTTACTTATCATTATTTTTTTGTCTCTTGGCTTTCTTTAGTCTCTGTATTTTCTTTGCTCTCTGAGTTTTCGTCTGTCTTTTTGTTTTCTTCTTTATTCGCGTTAGCCTGTTCTTCTCTCATTTTTCTTTCTGCTATCATCTCTGGCGTCACGATTATCTCTGTACTTTCATCGTTTCCTACTATATCCACACCCATAGACCGTGCCGTTCCCATCACTACCTGCATTGCCGATTCTTCACATCGTGAATTCAGGTCTTGCTTTTTCTTTTTCACGATCTCTTTAACTTGGTTGATGGTGAGCTTAGCTACTTTGTCGCGGTTAGGCACTGCTGATCCCGACTCTATTCCTGCTTCTTTTTTTATCAAGCTTGACATCGGCGGTTGTTTTGTTACGAAGGTGAAAGACCTGTCGGCGTACACTGTTATCACTACGGGGAGAAGGTCTCCTGCTTTATCTTGCGTTCTGCTGTTAAATTCTTTACAGAATCCCATGATGTTAACGCCTGCGGCACCAAGAGCGGGTCCTGTAGGAGGTGCTGGATTAGCTTTCCCTGCCTGCAGTTGCAATTTTATTACTTTCGATATTTTTTTCTTTTTAGCCATCGGTTTCCCTTTATCCTGTTATCTTTACAACTATTCTTCAGTGACTTCTTCTACTTGCCACAGTTCGAGGTCATCGACACGTGTATCTCTTCCGAATATCGACACTTTCACGCTGATACGTCCTTTTTCGGGGAAGACTTCTGTTATTTCTCCAACGAAATTTATAAAGACGCCATCGATAATTTTAACTTTACTGCCAATTTCAAACTGATATTTCTGTGTAATGCTTTCTTTTTTATCTTTAAGGTCATCGAGTATCGATACCATCTCATTATCGGTCAGTGGCTGTGGATTCTCTCCGCCGAGGAATCCTATAACTCCGTTTGTATTTTTCACATACGACCACGAATCATCGTTGAGGACCATCTTTATTAAGAGGTATCCTGGCCACAGTCTTTTCTCTACGACCTGTCTTTTTCCATTTTTAACTTCTGAGACATTTTCAGTAGGAAGCAACACTTCGCTGATATCGTCGTTCATACCTTTGACATTACGGTTCTCTTCGAGAGCCTTTTTTGTCTTTTTCTCTAAGCTTGACATCACCTGTAGAACATACCATTTATGCATCATCGTATCTCTGTGTTTTTTTTATCCTACAAAGAACTTAAACATTATTCCTGCGACGGACAGTGCTTGTTGTATTACTACATCTGCACAATATATCACGAGGCCGAAGACAAACGTAGAAGCTACTACTATCTTCGTATATATTTTCAGTTCTTCTTTCGTTGTCCACGAAATCTTTTTGAGTTCTTCTTTGACATCTCCGACGAAGTTAAAATTCTTTGTCTTTGCTGTCTTTTTTATCTTCTGTTTTTTCGTTACCATATTATTACCGTATCGTCATTTTATGGTTAGAACTCACATCGAGTGCGGAGGGACTCGAACCCCCGACCGGCGACTTTGGAGATCGCTGCTCTACCAGCTGAGCTACACACCCTCGCAATGTCTTTTTTTTATAAGCCCGGGTCTCGCTTCAATATTTTTTTTATTGTATCGCATTCTCCGCGCGCTACCACAATATTTTGTGATATAGAAAGAAGTAGCAAAGTTTCCTTTGCTACTTCTTTATTATTTTCTGTGCTGTTATTCGATAATATCGGTAACAGTACCGGCGCCGATAGTATGTCCACCTTCGCGGATAGCAAAGCGCATACCTTTTTCCATAGCTATTGGTGTTATGAGTTCACCGGTAAGCTCGACGTTATCGCCAGGCATAACCATTTCCACACCTTCTGGTAGTGATACGGTACCTGTAACGTCTGTTGTTCTGAAGAAGAACTGTGGGCGGTATCCAGTAAAGAACGGCTTATGACGTCCACCTTCTTCTTTTTTGAGGACGTATACTGTGCCTTTAAATTTCTTATGTGGCGTGCATGTTCCTGGTGCTGCCAAGACCATACCACGTTGCACGTCATTTTTGTCGACGCCTCTTAGGAGGACACCTACATTTTCACCAGCGCGAGCTTCATCGAGTAGTTTGTTGAACATCTCGAGTCCAGTAGCGACAGTTTCGCGAGTGTCTTCGATACCGACGATCTGAATTTTATCGTTGATGCGTATTACGCCACGCTCAACACGGCCTGTTACTACTGTTCCGCGTCCTGATATTGAGAAGACGTCTTCGATAGGCATTAGGTAAGGCTTATCGACTTCACGTTCTGGTGTTGGAATTTTCTCGTCGACGACGCTCATCAATTCCATGATACCTTTTGTAGCTTCGGCATCACCTTCTAGAGCTTTCAGTGCTGAACCTTTTACGATAGGAGTATCCTCATATCCTTTTTCGGCGAGGAGTTCTTCAAGTTCCATTTCAACGAGTTCGATAAGTTCCATATCTTCTTCTGCGAGCATATCGACTTTGTTAAGGAAGACGACGATAGCTGGCACACCAACTTGGCGAGCGAGGAGGACGTGTTCTTTAGTCTGTGGCATAGCACCGTCTGTTGCTGCTACTACGAGGATAGCTCCATCCATCTGTGCGGCACCGGTGATCATGTTTTTAACGTAGTCGGCGTGTCCTGGGCAGTCGACGTGAGCGTAGTGACGATTTTCGGTCTCGTATTCTACGTGTGCCGAGTTTATCGTAATACCGCGAGCTTTTTCTTCTGGGGTGTTATCGATAGATTCGAAAGAACGAAACTTAGCACCTCCGGCTTCTGCAAGTGTTTTTGTTATTGCAGCGGTTAGCGTGGTTTTACCGTGGTCGACGTGACCAATGGTACCAATATTTACGTGTGGTTTATTCCTTTGAAAGGTTTCTTTTGCCATCTTTTTAAAATCCTCTGTTAAACTAAAACTGGTATAATAATTTCTTTATTGTTACTTACTTACAAACTTGCCCAGAGTAGGAATTGAACCTACGACCACTTGCTTACCATGCAAGTGCTCTACCCCTGAGCTATCTGGGCACAAAGTGCAGCTATAAAGCACACTCTCAGGGATGAAGAAACATACATTGTAGAGATCCTGCTAATATAAAGCAACACCTACGACAATATTTTTGTATATTTTATCTTTCTCTGTATGTAATACGTGCTTTTGTCAGGTCATATGGCGACAATTCCACCGTAACGGTATCGCCGACCAATACACGGATATTCCTCATCCGCATTTTCCCACACAGGTGGGCATGGACTTCCATCTTGTTATCTAGTACGACCTTAAAAGTCATATTAGGAAGAAGTTGTGTAACTTTTCCTTGAATTTTTATGGTATCTTCTTTTTTTCCCATAATCTTTTAGTAAATTTTCCTCAAAAAATGTAAGAACTAACACAGTTTCGTCGTATTGGGTGTTAAAAGTCAAGAGCTATCTTTTTAAAATGCTGCGAAGCAGCATTTACATTGAACATTGATCATTGAACATTGATAATGCCGCACAAAGTTTTTTTGTTTCTGGGAAGGAGACATACTGTTCAGCCTCTTCGACTTTTACCCACATGCTTTCGAGGACTTCGTCGTGTTGCAGTATTACAACACCTTCTACTTCTGCGATATAATATGTGACGGCTTTATCGAACGTTATATCATTTTTTGTGAAGGTATAATGTTCTTCAAGGGGCTCGGGTTTTACGAGTTTTACGATATCGAGTCCTGTTTCTTCGTGAAGCTCACGCTTTGCGGTATCAAGGGGTTGTTCATCTTTTTCTGGCCTTCCTTTAGGGAATCCCCAGTGTCCTTCGTAATGACGTGTTATTAGGACGTGCCATCCGTCGTCTTTTTTCTTAAGGGGTATTATTCCGTAGGAGCGTACTTTTTTCATGGCTTGTTCACGGGTTATATGGTGCTAAGATTATGGCGCTGTTATGTCCTCCGAATCCGAAGGAGTTCGACATTGCGGCGGTGATGTCGTGTTGTTCTGCTTTTTGTGGAGCGTTGAAGTCTGCGATTTCGGGTTCTGGGTCTTCGATATTTATCGTGGGGTGTATATTTCCTGTCGTTATAGCTTTTATTGTCGCTATAGCTTCGAAGCCTCCTGCTGCGGCGAGGCCATGTCCTATCATCGACTTCGTGGAATTTATTGTAAGGCTTTTGCGTGCTCCGAAGACGTCTTGCATTGCTTTTATTTCCGCCATATCGCCTGCTTGTGTCGAGGTACCGTGGGTGTTGATATAGTTAACATCTTCGGCGGCAATGCCGGCATCTTCGAGGGTTTTCTTCATACACAGCTTTGCTCCTGAGCCGTCGGGGCATGGGCTTGTCATATGGTATGCATCGCACGAGAAGCTTCCTCCTAGGTATTCCGCGTATATTGTTGCTCCTCGCTGTTGTGCGTGTTCGAGGTTTTCGAGGACGAGGACACCGGCGCCTTCTCCGGCGACGAAGCCATCGCGTCCTTTATCCCATGGACGCGATGCTTTTGTTGGTGCGTCGTTACGTTGTGATAGCGCCTTACACGCCATAAACCCTGCTATTCCCATCGGTGTTATCACTGCTTCGCCGCCACCGCAGAGCATGACGTCTGCATCGCCGTGTCGTATATGGTTTGCTGCTGACGTTATGCAGTAGTTTGCTGTAGCGCATGCTGTCGATATTGAGTAGTTTGGTCCTTTGAAGCCTGTTTCCATAGCGACGAAGGCTCCGCCCATATTTGTGATGATATGTGGCACGAAGAACGGCGACAAGCGGCGGCATCCTTTATTTACGACGGTTTCAACGCCTTTTTCGAACGACTTCATCCCTCCCATTCCTGATCCTATTATTACTCCGCATCGTGTTTTATCAAGGTTTGCATCTGAAAATTTTCCGTCGTCGAAGGCATTTTTTGCGGCGGCGGTGATATATATTATATAGTCGTCGAGGCGGCGCAGTTGTTTTTTATCGATATATTTGCTGGCGTCGAAGTTTTGCACTTCTGCAGCGATCTTTGTGGAGAATTCTTCGCATGGGAACCTATCGATATTTGTCACACCGCTTTCGCCGGCGAGGAGTTTGTTATAGTATGTATCGACGTCATCGCCGAAGCACGACACTATTCCCATCCCTGTAATGACAACGCGTTTTTTATCATTTCTCATAATATTTCCCATCCTTTTTTGCTAGCCAATGCCTTTAACGGCTTGTCGGGGTTTACAGCAACGGGTTGTCCTGCTATTTCTAGTAGTGGCACATCGATTATGCTGTCTGTATATACTGTGATGTTTTCTTTAGCTATATTTTCTTCGCGGGAAACTTTTTTTACGAAGTCGGCTTTGTCATCGCCTTCCCATATGCATTCTACTCCGCAGAGCTTTCCTTGTTGATCGAGGCCATATGTTGTCGCTCTCCATCGTTTTATTTCCAAGCGTTCTGCTATCTTTCCTACTATGAATGCTGGAGAGTTTGAGATAAGGTATACTATATGGTTTTCTTTCTGTGCTGTTCTGAGTCTATCTACAGCGGGCTTATATAGTGTTTTCGGAAGAATTTTATCGAGGAATGGGTCGACATATTTTACTATCGCCGCCAGTGATTTCCCTATGAGCATCCGTTTGAAGACGGCATCATGAAGTTCGCGTAGCGACATACCAAAGGCTTTATGTCTGATATAATACCATACGAGGTATAGCATTGAAAACAGTGATATCTCTTTATTGCGGTATAGGTATGCGCCGAAGCGGTAGCTGGCGTTTACCGAAAGAAGTGTATGGTCTAGGTCAAAGACGCTAAGTTTTTTCATGCCACTATTTTTCTACTTTTTTCTTCACATCTGCGATTTTTTTCTCAACTTTGGTGATGGTATTTTCGATGTCGTCGATACGTTCTTTTTCTTCTTTTATAAGCTCGTTATATGTCAGTGCTTTGTCGAAGTCCATACCCGAAGATGCTTTAATTTTGAAATGTTCTTCGAGTTTTTCTTTCATCGTCCTGAGCTTTCCTTTTTTCTCTGCGAGGGCTTGTGTCAGTGTGTCGAGGGCATCACGGTCGTCGTCGGAAAGGGCTAGCAGTGCTTCATCTTTTTTTCGTATTATTTCGTCGTCGACGGCACGCAGGCGTCGTTCCATCGTGATTTTCTCTGCTTTTGTCAACACCGATTCTTGAACTTTCTTTCTTAGCGTTTCTTTTTCGGAGATTATTGTGTCGACGTCATGTTCTCTAGCGGTGTCGACGAAAGCTTCTACTGCGGCGCGTATTTTTTCTTTTTGTTCATCTTGAATTTTACGTTTTTCTTCAGCTTTAGCGCGGTGTTTATCTTCTTCGGCTCTTTCTTTGTCGGTGATAATTTTCCGTGCTTTGGCAACTTTTTCTTTGAGTTTTTTAACATGGTCGTATGCTAACGTTATGGCGCGCATATCGACGGTGATATCGTTAAGGGTTTTTATTGCGTCGCGTCCTGACATTTCCCCTGTGCCATATTTTTCTTCGAAGGCTGTTATCTTTTCGAGGACGCTTTTATAGTTTTCTTTATACTCTTCGCGTTTATCGTTACGCTCTTTCCTGCGTTCTTTATCGATATCTTTTATGGCATCCCAGCATTTACTCAACTTTTTTCGTGTGCTGGTGAAAGCATTTGTGTTGAGTGTAAGGGTTTTCGCCAAAGACTGTAATGCTTTGATATCGTCGCGCAGCCCATATATCTTTCCTTTGACGCCATCTTCGGAGAAGTTCCTTTCGATAAAAGCATCGACGTCAGCGATAAACTGTGAGCTCAGGGTCTTGACAAGTTCTTTTCTCTGAGGGAAGATGTTGTCCCCTGCTGCAGAGAGTCTTTTGAAAAGCTTATTTTTAGCGCGTATCTTTATCTCTACTTTTATAAGTTCTTTTCTTAGGCTATTGATACGTTCTGAATATGCGTTGTATATCGTAAGTTTTCCCTGTATCGTCTCGTAGACGTCTATATTATTTTTTAGCTGTGGGGCTTTGATATCAATGACGTGGCGTTGTGCTTTTTCGACCTGTGAATCTATATCTTTGATTCCTTTCTCTACAGCGCATAGTGCTATATCTATCTGTTCGGCGGCGAAGGAAGACTGCTCGTCTTCGATATCTTTTAGGCTGCTTGCTTCACGGGAGAGCCTATCGAGTTCTTCCCACTTAGCCGTGCGCACATCGATTTTCATCTCTTCGCCGAAGATTGCTAGCGCCATGCGTCGTCCTTCCCAGAACTCTTTAAAGAACGGTCCTTCGCGGTGTGTTAGTGTTTCTTTCAAAAAATCTATGATACGTTCTATCTTTCCAGAGGCGTCTTTTTCAGCATCGATAGTGGAGGATAGTTTCGTCAAAGAAAGCGGCCCTTCTTTTTTCTTCTTTTCTTTCTTCTCGCGTTTAGGTTTTTCTTCAATGACAACGATTGCTGGTATAGGGATGTCAAGTTTAATGGTTTTATCGGCGGTCTTTTCGATAGCTTCGGGAGGCTTCGGTTCTTCTGTAGGCTGTTGTTCTTCGGAAGCCTGTGGTTCTTCTACGGCATGAAGATTTTCTGCTGATACGTCTTCGGGAAGTGCTATCACCTCTTCGGCTATAGCCTCTTCGGCGGTGATGTCTGCTGCTTTATCGTCAATGACAGGCGTTTGTTGTTCTTCGACAGCGACAGTCGTTTCAGTTTTGTTGAGTTCTGGAGTTTCTATTTTTTCTTCGACGATTTCTTTTTCCATGGTCAAGCACCTTTTTCAGTTATCAATGATCAATGATCAATGATCAATTAGTAAATTAGTAAATTAGTAAATTAAGATAACGATCTTATCTCGTATGGCGTTTTTTGTAAAGGATGAGAAAAACAAAAAAAAGCCGCCGGCAGTTTCCCGCCGATGGCTTGATGTATTTTCATCTGTGTTTTTTTTATTATTACGACTGCTCTACAGGCGCTTTTACTGCCATTCTTTCTAACATTGAAAAATTGTTTCTGATAGCTTCTTGTAAAAGCTTTGTTTTGCTCTCTTTCGACTCTTTGAAATACTGTCCTATTTTTGGATTAGATTGTAACATAGATTTAATAACTCTAAGCATAAATGTCCTGGAAACTCTTGCAGCAAGCGCTCCGCCAGCAAACACTTTTGCTCCTGCCGAAATTCCTATAACGGAAAAAGCAACCAAAGGGATAGCAGAAATCATTGCAGCTACACTAGCCACGAATACAATAGCACTTACTGTGGCTACTAACGCTATCACAGCAAGCTGTTTATTTATTTCTTTCTTTTCAACGTCAGTTATAGGAGTCAACTCTTGTTCCACAACCTCTCGCCCTTGAAGATCTCCTATAACCTCCGTCTCTTGTGCTGACGCCTCTGAAAGCTTCGGCGTTTTTAGTGTTGCTTCCACGGCTTGTGCTTGTATTTTTGCTGGTCCTGTCATAATTAACTCCTTTTTGATTATTGTTGTTTTGTTTTACTTGTTTTATTGCATATATTATATACTATTAATATTAAAAAAGCAACTATTATTAAATAATTCATTGCTGTTATTGCTCTGAAAAACCAAAAAGAGCACAAAAGACGCTAGAAAACGATGGTGTCAAAATATTTTTATTTTAAGGATTGTTTTGCCAGTGGATATATTATTTTTTGTGTAGTGCTGAGGTTGAAGGTATTTTTGAGGAAAATGCGAGGTTTTTTATTTTTCACGAGTTTTTGTTTTAGGAAGTGGTATCTTGTGTTACCGAGCTTTTCCCATATATATCTATTGACGACTCCTGCTTTAAGGTAGTCAGCATATTCTTTTTCTGCGGCACTTTTATAGTCGAAATCTTCGATGTATGCTTTTGCTGCGAGGTTTCCTGAAGTCATTGCTGTTCTCATGCCGAAGCCCCAGAGGAAATCTTGTAATCCTGCTGCTTCTCCTGCGAGGGTGGTGTTACCTGTGGCGAACGGCGCCGACGATGAGAAGTTCCCTATTCCTCCGACGTCGCGTGGTTCTATTATATCGATGTCGGTGATATCGTTGAAGATTTTTTTTGTCGTTTCGAAGCATTTTCCGACTTTTTTGAAGTCGTCGAAGATGACGGTGCACATACACCCATAACCTTTTGTTATTAGGAGGTACGAATATCCTTTAATAGCGGCTTTTTCGTTGGTGAGGGCGTATGCGCAGTCGTCTGCGGATGTTTTGAAGACTATGCCTTTAGCTATAGCAACGGCTTCTTTACTCTGTGGTCCTGACGCTATGATATCGACGGCGTCTGTGGCTATTGTGGTATTGAAGTGTACTTTTACGCCGAGGTCTTGAGCTTGCTGTAGCAGTCCGGTGTCGAGAGTCCCCTTTTCTGGTCCGCGCTTCACTAGATAGAAGATTGGCCTATCGAAGGTTGCTGTAGATTGTTTTATTCCGTCTGTTATTATAAATGAATCGAACGGGTCGCAGTCGAAGTTTATCTTTATGCCCATAGAGTTTAGTTGTTCGATAATATCGATATCTTGCGACCAGTTTTCTAGTCCTTGCATATCGCCGCCGAAGCGTTTTCCTATGGTGTTGTGGCGTTCGTAGACGTCGACGTCACGCCCTGCATGTGCTGCTGTTATCGCTGCGGCGAGTCCTGCTGGTCCAGCGCCAAGGATTTTCAATGATTTTTTCGACATGGTTCAAAATATGCTATTTTAGTGTAATAGTTACTTCTACCACAAAGACCTTGAATAACGGATAGAAGAATTTCGGAGTAGGGATTTTTCACCACAGAGAACACAGAGGGCACAGAGAGAAAAGCGGCTGGGCTAGGGGCTTCACCCCTAGAACCCCGAGGCTTTTTTGTCTTTTGGGAGCTTGGGGGTCTGGGGGAAAATCCCCCAGCCAGATTGTTTTCTTTCTCCGTGTCCTCTGTGTTCTCTGTGGTAGAATGTCCTATTCCGAACTTTTTATGGGGTTTCATCTTCGCAAGTTCCATCATCTATTTACTCACCTTTGAACCATAGTGCTTTACCACGATTGATATTCTTTCATTATTATTTCGGCAGCGATTTCGGTGTCGTGGATATCGACGTCGAGCCATGCGAATCCTGGCTCTCGACGGAACCATGTAAACTGTCTTTTTGCATAACGTCGTGAAGCTTGTTTAAATTCTTCGACGAATTTGTCGTAATCTTCTTTGGTACGTTCGCTATCGAGGTATTTTAGGCACTGCCGGTATCCTATTGCCTGCGAGGCAGAAGAATTTTTTCTAAGGCCTTTGACATCTAGGGCTATTACTTCTTCGACGAAGCCTGCTTCGAGCATAGCGTCACAACGCGCGTTGATACGCTCGTACAGTATCTCTCTTGGTCTGTGGATGAACCAGTTGTGGAACTTGTAGTCGGGAAGCAGTGGTCGCTCTTTCCATGGCAAAGCACTTACCTTTTCTCCTGTAGCGGAGAGTATCTCTAGCGAGCGCAGTATTTTCTGTCTGTCGTTACATGTTATCGTTGCTGCATAGTCGGGGTCTTGGGATTTCAGGCGTTCATACATCGCTTCTATGCCGATATCTTCCATCTCATCGGAGAGTTTAGCGCGCAGCTCTTCATTGGCGGGAGGTCCTGCTGGTGGTCCGTGGAGGAAAACGTGCAGGTAAAATCCTGCGCCTCCGACGACGATAGGCACGCGATCGCGCGATAATATGTTATCGCATGCTCTGCGTGCTTCTTCGAAAAAGTCTACTACTGTTAGTGGATCATCGACATGTCGTATATCGATAAGGTGATGAGGGATGCGTTGTCGTTCTTCGACGGTAGCTTTAGCGGTACCGACATCCATACCACGATATGCTTGCATGGAGTCGGCAGAGACGATCTCGCCTCCTAGCTTCTCGGCTACGAAGAGTGAGAGTTCTGTTTTACCACAACATGTCGGCCCTGCTATAACGATAATAGGGCGTGCTTTATAGGTAAATTCCGTAGAGCTCTTCTGCTCTTGGTAGCGCCCGATATTGAGGAGAATCTCATCGATTTCCCCCTGTTTAAACATTGCTTCTACATCACCCACGACAACATCCTATCGTTGGATTTTATTCAAATACCTTTAATGCTTCGTCTTCGCTGGCTTGTATATTGAGGATATGATCGAATCCTGCCATCTTTATAACGTCCATAACCATATCTGAAAGGCAGCATACAACAATATTGCCTTCGAGGCTTTTTAGTCTCTTCGTCGAGGACAGTAGAAGTCTCATCCCTGCGCTACTAAGGTATGCTACGCCGGAGAAATTCAATACGATCTTGCGGTTTCCGGCATCGATAAATTCGAAAACGCTTTTCTCTATTATTGGTGATGATGCAGCGTCAAGTCTTCCTCCTACATTCAATACAAGGACCTCGCCTTTCTTTTCGTCAACAACTGTTACGTCATTATCCATCTATATTACCTCTCTTTGTTTTAAAAACTATTATCTTTCACCTCATTATGCCTATGCCAACAAAAACTACAAGAGCGAAATCAATGCTCAATGCTCAATGATCAATGAAAAAGCTCCGAACTTTTTACAAAAAAACGCCCTACCACGGTATACGTAATAAGGCGTAAACTTCGGAGAAGGTTGCTTGCGAAGATTATTCTTCTTCTTTTTTCTCTTCTTCGGCTTCAGGAGCTTCTGTCGTCTCTTCTACTGCTTCTACTTCTGCAGCTTCTGTTACTTCTTCGGATTCAGTAGCTTCTGTTGTTTCTTCTGCTACTTCAGTAACTTCTGCTACTTCAGCTACTTCAGCTACTTCAGCTACAGGAACTTCTTCAGCTACTTCTGTAGATTCTTCTCTTTTAGCTCTTCTTCGTTCTTTATCTTCGATAATTTCTACTCGTGAGCGGAGTTCCATCTTAGCTGCTATCGTTCCGACGAGGACGCGTATAGCGTTGATGGTACGGCCCTTGCGGCCTACGAGCTTGCCAATATCGTCAGGATTAACGCGTATTTCTATAAGGATATCGCGTTGTCCTTTGAGGCTTTTTACTTCGACGCTATCGCTGTCATCGACAAGATTTTTTACAATATATTCAACAAACTGTTCCATAATTCTCCATGTGTGTTAATCGGTTAACCTAATGATTATACGCTATCAAAAAGCGAACAGCATCGTACCATTACTGCAATATTTTCATCAAGATTAAAATTTTTATTTTATCGCATCTTTTCTATTTTTTGAAACGTAGCATAACTTTTATCATGTTGAAGTTAAGTCGAAAAATGTATATTCTATATTGTGAAATAACATATGGAGGCGATGCTATGCTTTGCAAGAATGCAAATGATGTAAAAAATATTGTAAAAAAGAGAAATATCAAGTTCATCCAATTTTGGTTCACCGATATTCTTGGTGTTTTGAAGAGTTTTTCCATTACTCCTGACGAGCTAGAAGAAGGTCTTACTGAAGGTATGGGTTTCGACGGTTCATCTATTGAGGGTTTTGCTCGTATTGAAGAAAGCGATATGATAGCGATGCCTGACCCCACGACTTTTCAGATTATCCCTTGGGACAACAGCGGAAATACTGTTGCGTATATGTTTTGTGACATCTTACGTCCTGACGGTTCTCCTTATGAGGGCGATTGCAGATATATTTTCAAGAAAGCCCTAAAGAAGGCTGCTGACCGGGGATACACTTTTTATACTGGCCCTGAGCTTGAATATTTTTATTTCAAAGACAGCAGCGGTGTTGAGCCTCTTGATAAGGCGGGGTATTTTGATTCGCAGTCTGCAGATTTTGGCGAGGGTCTCCGTGAGAAGACAATTTCCGCTCTACAGTCTATGGGTATTCAGGTGGAATACAGTCATCATGAGGTTGCTCCTAGCCAGCATGAGATTGACTTGCGTTATAAGGAAGGCTTGCTTATGGCCGACACCACCATGACATATCGTATGGTTGTGAAGGAGATCGCCCGTCAGAACGGTGTATATGCTACTTTTATGCCGAAGCCAATTTTCGGTGAGAACGGCAATGGCATGCATGTACATCAATCACTTTTTAAGGGGGCGAAGAACGCGTTCTACGACCATGACGACGAGTATCATCTTTCTGATACTGCCAGGCATTATATTGCTGGTCTTCTAAGGCATGCTCCAGAGATAACAGCTATCACGAACCAGTGGGTCAACTCTTATAAGCGCCTTGTTCCTGGTTATGAAGCTCCTGTTTATGTTTCGTGGGCGAGGCGAAACAGGTCTACCTTGGTAAGGGTGCCTTTATACAAGCCTGACAAGGAAACTGCTACGAGGGTAGAGTTCCGTTCTCCTGACCCTGCGTGCAACCCATATCTTGCTTTTGCTGTGATGTTGGGGGCAGGGATGAAGGGCATAGATGAGAAGTACGAGCTTCCTGAGCCTGTTGAGCGCAACATTTTTACGATGAATCCTAGCGAGCATGAAGAACACAATATCACAAATCTTCCGGACAGTCTTTATGCTGCCATCAAGGAGACGGAGAAAAGTTCTTTGGTTAAAGAGATTTTGGGAGAGCATATTTTCAACAAATTCCTTGAGAACAAGAACATCGAATGGGATCGTTACAGCACCCATGTCAGCAAGTTTGAGCTCGAAAATTCTCTTCCTAGATTATAAAAAAACTAGCGTTTAGCGGATAGAAAAAGGATCGGATTTTTCTACCACGGAGCCACGGAGGTCACGGAGAACAAAAGTTCAAAGAAGAAAAATGGTTGGTGCTCTAGGGGTGAAACCCCTAGCCAGTCCTATTTCTCTCTGTGTTCTCCGTGTCTCCGTGATAAAAAATTCCTATTCCAAAATTCTACTGTTCTATACGCTTTAAGCTATAGTTCTCCGATGTGCCTATTTCTCTAGAAAAAATCTGATAACACGTAAGGTCTGTTATCTATAAATAATCGTTGAGGAGTCATTATGGAAAAGAATCGAGTATATCAGATAATGTCGTTAGACGAAGTCAACGTCGACGCCCTTCCCGAAAACTCTTGTATCGCTTTAGACCTCGACAGCACTGTCATCGAGACGAAATCTCATATTGGCAGTGAAGAATGGGAGATGCATCTATATCGGTCGTATTTGTCACAAGGTTTTTCCGACGCCGCCGCTTTGCGCCTTGCGTGTAAGGCGTGGGGGATATTGCAGCATAAGGTTGACGTCAAAGCCGTCGAAGAGCATGCCCCTGACACCATATACCGATGGAGAGAAAAACATGACGTCATAGGATTGACGGCGCGTTGTCATGAGCTAAAGGAGGCAACACATCGTCAGCTTTGCAGTGTCGGGATCGACTTCTCTTTCGGCGACGTCGAGAAAAATGTCCACGAAATGCCTAGAGCAGACTTCTATCGTGGCGTATTATATTGTGGTGACTGCGACAAAGGCACGGCTTTTCGGAGGTTTTTGGAGACAAGTGAGCTGCGATATCCTCATATTGCTTTTGTCGACGACAAAGCTTCGAACCTTTCTATCTTGGAAACGATCTTTGCTCCTCATTTCACCGGCTATCATTTTACCGGTTGCGAGCACAAAAAAGCCCTCTTCAACATATCCACGGCGGACATAGAGCTTCTAAAGCTATGCAATGAAGATGTCGCCTTCTCCGAAGAGATTAAAGAGCTTTTTTCCTCTCGTTAACTATTAGCTAGCAAATCGTATGCTTCTTTGAGCTGTAAAAAGGCTTCTTCGCTCCCGCCTGACTTGTCGGGGTGGCATTTACCAGCACGACGACGATAGGCCGTTCTTATTTCTCTCGCTGTCGTGCCTTCTTCTACACCTAAGATCTCCAGCGCCGTCTCTCGAGACATTGTCTCCTCTTGAGGTTCTTCATCAACGGGTGAATCGGGAACCCAGCTTCTTTTGCATTTTTCAAACACCCCGGAGCATTTGCTAATCTTTGTCAATATTGTCCTAAAAAAGTTGTTCGAAACTTCATCACGAATGGTTTCCGCTTCTTCTGGCGAGGCCGCTTTGAGCCTGCTGACGTAATATTCAAAATCATACATATCTTTGATATTACAAAGCGCGCTGGTTACAGGGTCAAAGTGCTTGAGAATTCTCTCTATATCACGAAAATTAGGCAGGAGAACTCCTTCGTACTCTTTATAATAATAATCCTGCTGAAATTCAGCGACTTGCTTATACATAGAGTCTATACTCTCCTTTATAATACCACGAGAGTCATATTGCTTCTGTAGTTGTTCTGTGGCCCTCTTTATCTCCTGCCGCAGATCATCAAAAACCTTCAGTCTTGTTTCTAGGCGGCTGTTTTTGTCTTCTGACTCTTCAGCGGGAAGGGCCGGCATTGTACCTTCAGGAATATTACCGAGTTGTTGCAACAGCCTTAATTTTTCTTGCTGTTGTGGAATTACTATCGTTGCAATCTTATCGGAAAGGACATCTCCGACTTCTGAAAATGCTTCACGGCACTTTCCCTCAAGTCTCACCGCTTTTTCATAGTCACGTACTACCCTACGGCGGTCAGATATGTTTCTGATACTACTTATCTCGTAATAAATATCATGTATTATCTTAGATGCATCCACTTTTGAAACATTGTCGCTTTCTTGGGAAGAAGTCGCGACAACTATTGATTTGTCGTCTGAAATGGTCTCTTCAACATCTATGATAATTTTAGCGTCTCGAAGCAGAGAACGCATCGTTTCTAAGTCTTCTGCCAATAGCGATAAATTTTTATCGCCGGCGATAACTTCGGCGAGTTTTTCTACCTTAACTTGTGTCTGTGATATTTTCTTATAAGCTCTCACTCCAGTTTTTGGAGCCAAAATGCCCATAAAATTTGAGAGGGCGATAAAAAATCGACAAACAACGACGCCTATCACTTCAAACACATCGGCCGAAAGGTGTCGTACGTTGCTTAAAAGTTTCATGCCAGCCTCGGAAGCTTGTGGTAAAGCCATACGCTGAGGTAAACGTTTATTTGATATTTTAGAGACGGGCGACAAAATCATCGTCCCTAATGAAGCTGCGGTTTTAATGACACGCTTGGCCAAGAAAACAGAGCGCAATGCTGGATCACAAATGGCAGAAACTAAATTCAGAATTCCATATTCAAACATAAAATCCATTGTCGACTTTTCTAAGTACTCATTTTTTGCAAAAAACAAGCCGTCTACTGTCTCCTTCTCTAGCACCATCCTTCCAGAGCTTATTGACGTTTTCTGCACCCCAGGAGAGAAATATTTCAATCCTCCTGCTATTTCATGTTCAAGCTTTCTACCGATATCTTTTATAAAACCTGTCATAATAATATTGCCCCCTAAAATTATAAAGCATTATTTTAACACGCTTTATATTAATAATCAACAACTTATATCAAATTATTTATGATAACGCATCTTCTCCAAAGAGGTCAGAGAGTTTCTTCCATCCATTTGAGGTATTTTTTGTTACCGTCGGTGATATCGATGCGTAGGATTTGCGGGGTGTCGTACGAGCTTTTTTCTTCGATGATATCGCGAACTTTTTCCCAGTGTTTTGATGTGGTTTTCATGACGACTTTCACTTCGTCGTCGTGGCACATTTTCCCTTCCCAGAGGTATATTGACTCGACTTTAGGGATTATTGTCGTGCAGGCGACATAGTGATTTTCTACGAGATCTGACGCGATACTTCGCGCTTCTTCGATATTTGCGCACGTCCATATTATCTGTATATATTTCATATTATTATTGTTACATTCCTTTAAAAAACGCGAGTTGCGGCACGCGCATATCGATGATGGCAACGTTTTCCTCGGAGAGGGTTTCGCGTAGCAGCATATAGTTTTGTATTTGTTGTTGATATTCTTCGCTGGTGAGCCGCAATAGTCTTTCTGATCCCGATTCATGGAGCGTTACAACGATTTCGCGTTTTCCGTAGCTAGTGTTATATGCGTTAGAGGTGTCTATGCATAGGACGGCGAAGATGCCTTCTAGATGGTATGGCATGAGGATTTTTTGTATGTCGATGGCGAGCGGCACTGTTTTCATTGTAAGGGGTTTTTTCCAGGAGAATTTTTCTTCGTCGTCGATGCCAAGGTATATCTTCGGCAGTTTTTTTGCCGTATAGTATGGTGTTATTGGGAATGGGGTGCATTCGTCGTCGATGGCGGTGTTTTCTACGTCGGCGAGGAGCGCGTATGGTGTATACATGGTATATTCTACGAAGAGCGTTTCGGTGAATTCTTTGGTGACGCGAGCCTCTTTTATCGCTGGGCTATTCATGAGGGCTTCTTCGGCTTTTTCTGTGTCTAAGGCATATATATTCGTTACTATGTCGGAAGATATCCCCAAACATTCTGCGAGGTATTGTGTCGGGAGGTCTTCGTTGGTGGTACTTTTTTGTTGTATCGTCGTTATCGCATAGCGTGGGTTTGTGCTATTTTTCTTGGCGTTATAGAGGTAATACGACCACCATGCTGCTGTCATCCCTGATATTGCTATCGTAGCGATAACGATGACGAGCAGCGCCTGTGCGAGAGGTATTTTTTCTTTCAGATATGACATTCTACAGGTATATCTTGTAATGTTTTTAATGTCTCATCGCCGGCATATGTTATATCTCCGGCGCCGAGGGTTACGATGGTATCACCATCGGATAGCAGTAGTGTTATTTTTTCTGCGAGGCTTTCTCTTGTTAAGAGGTGTATTGGCACTGTGGAGTTATTTTGTATTTTTTGTGCTATAGCCTCTGACGTTATACCTTCGACGGGTTTTTCTCCTGCGCTATATATCTCCGTCATTATCACTTTATCGGCGGCGTCGAAGGTGTCGGTGAAGAAGTGTAGCGTTTCGTTTATCCTGGAATATCTATGTGGCTGATATACTGCTATGAGAGGTTTCGTTCCGAGGGCTTTCTTCATAGCACATAGCGTAGCTTTTATCTCGTCTGGGTGGTGTGCGTAGTCGTCGTAGACGTCGACGCCGGCAGCGGTGCCTTTATATTCGCATCGGCGTGCCACTCCTTTGAATGTTTCGAAAGCTTTACGTATCGTAGCGTCGTTTATTCCGAGGTCTAGTGCCATGGCGAATATTGCCATGGCATTGCGGGCGTTATGTTTCCCTGCTTGTGGTAGCATGATGTTGTGATATTCTTTGCCGTCGATAGTGATATCGAAGGTACTTTCCCATCCATTTTGCTTGTAGTTGCTGCCTTTTATATGTGCGTCGTTGTCGAAGGCGTATGTTATTCCGGAGATTCCGAGGCTTCTCAGGCGTTCGTCGTCGTTGCTATAGTATAAATTTTGTGACTTTGACACTTTCCCTGCGAAAGTTATGAAGGCCTCGTCGAGAGCGTCTTGTGAGGAGTAATTTATAAGGTGATCGCCAGCACCTATGTTTGTGATGATGGCGGCATGAGGGGAATATTTCACGAAAGAGCCATCGCTTTCGTCGGCTTCAGCGACGAAATATTCTCCATCACCGGCGTCGCTATTAGTCCCTGTGTTTAGTAGTATGCCACCGACGGCATAGCTCGGAGAGCATTGTGCTGTGATAAGGACGTGTGTTAACAGTGCCGAGTTTGTCGTCTTACCGTGTGTTCCTGCTACGGCGAGGGTCTTATATCCTTTCATAAGCTTCAGGAGCATATCTGAGCGGTGCATTATGGTATATTTTTTATCTATAGCGGCCTTGTATTCTGGGTTGTCGTCTTTTACTGCGGTGCTATATACCACGGAAGCGTTATCGGGAAGTGCCGAGGCGTTGTGTCCTACTGATATCGTTGCGCCACGATCTTCTAGAGTGTTTGTTATGGCGTTTTTTTTGACATCGCTACCGGTAACGTTATACCCTTGTTTTATCAATATCTTCGCAAGGGCGCTCATCCCTATGCCTCCGACGCCGATGAGGTGAATATTTTCACCTTTTATCTTCTTCACGGTGTCTTCTACAACATCAGCGAGGTCTTTACGACGATCTTTTTCTTTGAAGGCGGCGATGTTATCTCTCATGAAGCTTTTAATAATTATAGTGTTGCGCATTGCTTCTTCGAGGGCGTTGGGGGTGCATTGTTCTTCGTAAAGCGTCATCGCCCCTCCGACGGTCTCTGCCATAAAGCGTGCATTAGAGTCTTGGTGTTTATCGAGGGCGTATGGGTATGGTATCAAGATGCCGGGAACCTCGAAGGCTTCTTGTTCTGCTAGTGTCGTTGCTCCTGCTCGTGCTATGAAGATATCGGCGACCTGCCACGCGAGGTTCATCTTTTTTTCGAAAGTTTTTACACACGAAGGGATATGTCTTTCTTTGTAGAATGTCTGGTATTCTTCAGGTTTTGATGTTTTACCAACGAAGTGCAGGACCTGTATGTCTTCGACGTGTGTCATTGCTTCTATAGCGACGCGGAATTTATCGTTTATCGCTTTGGCGCCCTGCGACCCTCCGAAGACGAGTATCGTCGTTTTATCATTTTCTAGTCCGAAGTATTGATATCCTTTTGTTCTCTCTTCTTCGCTGCGTTGGCACCCTTGGCGTAGTGGCATCTTAACAGCCGTTGTAGCGCCCTGAAGTCGTCCCATGATATCGCCGAGGGTTATCGCTGTGACGACGGAATATTTTGAGAAGAGCCTATTGACCCTTCCTGGGATGCTATTGCTTTCGTATAACATCACTGGAATTTTTAGTAGTTGTGCTGCTGCTAGTGCTGGGAAAGAGTGGTGGCTTCCGAATCCTATGACGATATCTGGCTTGAAGTCTCTAAGGATTTTCTTGCTCTGTATAATACCTTTTGTGATCTTATATGCGCATTTAAGCAGTGCCTTTATTGAAAGGGGGCTATAAGACACTTCTTTATAGTTTATATGTTCTGCTGTGAAGAAGTCGTTGTCGGCAAGCCCACCACCGACGAAGAGAATTTCGTTCGTTGCGTCTCGGCTTACAAGGTCACTGGCGAGCGCCTGTGCGGGGAAGATATGCCCTCCGGTCCCTCCTACTGCGAATAGAATTTTCGTCATGGAAATATTCCCTTTTTTCAATGATCAATGTTCAATGATCAATGATCAATGATGATTTATATCCTATATTGAGAAGGATGCCTATAACGGCGATATTTGTCATCAACGAAGTGCCTCCCTGGCTGAAGAACGGGAGGTTAAGTCCTGTACTTGGCAGGAGCCCTGAGACGACTCCGAGGTTAAGAAATGCTTGGAATGCTATTAGGAATGTTATCGTCAGGGCAAGCAGCGCTGCTTCTTTATCTTTGGCGTTTGCGGCGATATGTATCCCTAGGTATGCCATTATGGTATATAGTGTTATTATTGCGACGATCCCTACGAATCCGAACTCTTCGGCGTAGATAGCGGCGATGTAGTCGTTTTGTGCTTCTGGGAGGTAGTTAAGTTTCTGTAAGCTGTTGCCGGGACCTACACCAAACAACCGTCCTGACCCTGTCGCTATTCTCGCCTGGTATGGCTGGTGTCCTCTTCCAAGGATATCGAGTTCTGGATTGAGGTATACCTTTATCCTTCCTGAGACATAAGGCATGGTGTAGAATGCCGTGATACTTAGTGCTATGGCTGCCAGTGCTGGTATCGCCCAGTATCGTGCTTTCATCTTCGTAGCGAAGAAAAGCATCATCATCGTAAGTCCTATTATCCCTGTAGTTCCGTTATCGGGCTCTAGCATTATAAGCATTACTGGTGCTGCCAATATCGCCATTATTTTTACGAAGCCTTTCAATGATATTGTCTCTGGTGACACTGACTTCATAGCATATATGTAGTACATAGGGACGAGGAACTTCACGAACTCCGAGGGCTGTATTGTATAGCCTCCTAATCCTATCCATCGGTATGCACCGTTACGCATCTGCCCTATTCCTGGGACGAATGTTAGCGCTAGCAGTATGGTGAAGATGATTAGCAGTGGAAGGCTTAACTTCAGGATGTTCTCATATCCGATATGCCATAATGCTATTGCGAAGGCGATGCCTAGTGCTGCATATATCGCCTGTCGCATCACAGATTTGTATGTATCTTCTCCTGCGGCGAAGTCATCGAGGATCTCCGCCGAAGAGGTATTGAACACCATGATAAGTCCTATAGCGAAGACTATTGTCACGGTGATAATGAGCAGTAACCGGCACTGGCGCATTGTCATCATTTCACCAGCAGCTTATCTCCGGGCTTAAGACGCCGTGCTGACGATTCATCGAGGTCGTTAAGTTCCAGCAGTTCGTTTAGCGGCATTTTATGTCTCATAGCGATAAGCCATGGGTTGTCGCCACTGCGTACTATATAGTAATCTACGGTATCGTAATCGTCGGAGGTTTCGTTGTCGTTGGCTTTTACTGGTTCTTCTTTTGCTACGGGGACTTTAAGGACCTGTCCTATCTTCAACTCTGTGCTCTTTAAGCCATTAAGGTTTATTATCTCATCGACGGTAGTGCCATTCATCCGTGCGACACGGTCGAGGTAGTCACCGGTTTTCACTGTGATGCTGACATATTTTTCGCCATCGGCATCAGCGGTGTTGGCTTCTTTCGGTGTCGTAGGCGCTATAGTATCGGCTATTGCTATGGCGTCTAGGGCTTTATCGACGTCATCGACGACGATATGTCGTTCTGTCCCTTTATCGTTGGAAACTTTTGTAAGCATCTCTTCGACCTGTGGTATAGGGTCTTTGCTCATGCTTATTTCCTGTTCTCCTGTATTTTTCGCTGTAGCGAACAGTAATATTAGCAGTCCTACATTTATCACTACTGCAAAAAGTATAACATCTCTACGACTCATAGCCTTTTCTCCTCAAGCTCAAGAACACATTTTCTAAACTCTTTCCCACGGTGTTCATAATTTTCGAACATATCGAAACTTGCGCACCCTGGCGATAATATAACGCTGTCGCCATCTTTTGCGACGTCTTGTGCCGCTATTACGGCGCCTTTCATACTTCTTTCTATTGCTACGGGGATAGTTTTGGAGACTTTATCGTATATCGTCTCTGCTGCTTCTCCTATAGCCACAACGTTTTTAACTTTACCATATAATGCTTCGCCCCACAACTCGAACGGCGATGCTTTATCTTGTCCTCCTACGATGAGGACTACGTCACCATCGACACTATCGACGGCGGCGACGACAGCGGCGACGTTTGTGCCTTTGCTGTCGTTATAGTATGTCACTCCGCCGAGCACCCTTACCTGTTCTACACGGTGTGGTGGCTTGACGAAGGTCTCGAGTCCACGGAAGAATTCTTCTTCTGTGACGCCGAGGTTTTTACAGAGAACGAATGCTGCTGCGATGTTCTCTTTATCATGTGCTGCCTTCATTCTATACCGTACTGGGACAATGTATTCAATGTTTTCATTAAAAATTATCTTATTTTCTTCCGTCATGGCGAAAGTATGGGCTTCCACGCTATAATTTTGTAGTACCTTTTTAGTGGCATACAATGGTGCTCCTGTCTTCATACAAGAGGATATTTTCATCTTTGCAGCGGCGTAGTCTTCGAAGGAGTCGTACCTATCGAGGTGGTCGGCGGTGATGTTTAGGATTATAGCGGCGTCGAGGGACTCCGTCGACATTGTTTCTAGTTGGTATGAGCTAAGCTCTGCTACGACGATGCCATTATATCCTTTTAGGACATAGTTTATCAGGGGTTCACCGACGTTGCCTAGGGCGTGTGCTTTCTTTCCGCAAGCGTTGAGGATATGCGTCACCATAAGCGTCACTGTCGTCTTTCCATTGGTTCCTGTTATACCGACGATGGTGGCGTCGATGTTACGCATGGCAAGCTCTGCTTCTCCAACGACCTCGATACCGCGTTGCTGTGCCTCGCATATAAGACTGTGGTTTGAAGGGACTCCTGGCGACACTATTACGATGTCGACGTTGGGAAGTGGTTCTGTGTCGAGGATTTTAGTCGCGTCGAGATCACATTGGCTGATGACGTCGGTATTATCAGCGACGATGACGTTAGCTTTTTTGTTTATGAGGTACTGTGCTGCTGCCGTACCGCTTTTCCCTAGTCCCAAGACGAGAGCTTCCATAGCATTATTTCTCCTTATTGAAATTTCAGCGTCGCTATCCCTATGACAGCGAAGAGGAAGCTTATTATCCAGAACCTCAGGACTACTTTTGTTTCGGGCCAACCTTTATATTCGAAGTGGTGGTGTATTGGTGCGCATAGGAATACACGTTTCTTGTTGCGGAGCTTATAGCTTGCGACTTGTATTATCACCGACAGTGCTTCTATGACGAACATCGCTCCTATTATTGCTAGCAGGAACTCTCTTCTAAGCAGTACTGCTGACACTCCTATTATTCCGCCGAACGTCAGGGACCCTATATCTCCCATAAAAACTTGTGCTGGGTATCCGTTATACCATAGGAATCCAAGGCATGCTCCTGCGAAAGAGCATAGGTATATTGCTATCTCGCCACTGCCCTCGATATATAGGATGTTTAGGTACCTGGCGATATCCGTATTATTGGCGACGAAAGCTACGAAGGCGAGGCCTACGGCCACGAAGAAAAGACATCCTATCGCAAGGCCATCGAGTCCATCTGTGAGGTTTACGGCGTTAGACGTCCCTGCGATGACGAAGATAAAGAAGATAACAAGCAGTGCCAGGCCTGCTCCTGCGAAGGTGATAACGTGATTTTTGAAGAAAGGGATATACAGGCGTGAGACATACTCTTGTGTCGATAGTGTTACATTCTCTATTGCAGCTTCTGCGTCATCATTATACACAGCGACATGTTCTCTAGCGGTAGGTGGCGAAAACCAGTCGCCGACGTGTACAGATTCTGTTACGGCGGGGACGAGCAGGTATCCAGAAAATATTACTACGAAGATCGCCTGTAAGAAGAACTTTTTCTTAGAAGAAAGCCCTCGGGGATTTTTATATTTCAGCTTTAGGAAGTCGTCGTAGCCTCCTACAGCGCCTAGGTATATCGTCGTAACGAGAAGCACTAGCGTGAAAGCATTTGTGATATTCATCCACAGCAGCAGAGACACAATCATAACGGCTATGATAAGAACGCCTCCCATCGTCGGGGTGTTTTCCTTCTTTTTATGTAGCTCGCCAAGAAGCGGGCATTCTTCTTTACGTATCTTCTGTCCTATTTTACATTCGTATAATTTCCTGATAAACCATGGTCCCAGGAATATTGACAAAAGCATCGACGTCACTGCTGCCAGCATCATCCTCGTGGAATAGTATCCGAACACTGCGGGGATTTTTATCCCTAGGGTATTTTGGAAGAAATTTATTAGAAATAAAAACATCGTTTTCCTTTATTTTTTCAGTGCTTTGAAGCCAAAGTCTTCTTGCACGCCTTTTTTCTTAGTTTTGCGGCGTTCTGCGCCTTGTATTATGATATCTATCATCTCGGTATACAGAATTCTTGGCGTCGTCTTTTCCCAAAGGTAGTATGCCATAGAGCCTGGTATTGGGTTAAGCTCGTTGAAGTATATAGCGTCGTTAGCGGTGTCCACCATGAAGTCGAAGCGCACTACGCCTCCGCATCCTATTATATCGTAAGCTTTGAGGGCGTATTCTCTGATCTTTTCTTTTATCGCTACGTCGAGATTTTGCGGGTCGATATCTCTTGTCAGTCCTGCCATTCCTTGTGTATTAGACTTTCCTTTGTTCTTACCACCGCGAAGGTATTTATCTTCGTATGATAGGGCGTCGCCTGATGATATAGGGATCTCCACCGCCGACGCTTTTGGTGTATCGCCTTCGATGACGGAGATATTCACCTCCAGAAGCTCTTCGACACATTTCTCTACGATGATCTCGGTGTCGTACTTAAAAGCATTGGCGAGGGCGGCGTTGAGAGAAGGCATGTCTGATGCTTTTCCTATGCCGACGCTAGACCCTAGGTGGCATGGTTTCACGAAGAGCGGAAACGTCTCTAGTCCTTTCGTCGCGAAGATCTTCGTACGTACGTCGTTAAAAGAGCGCTGTGCGTCGTCACGTTTTATCCGTATCCCCGGCAATACGGGGATATCGTGGGCTTTAAGGACGGCTTTGCAATGTTCTTTGTTCATCGCCAAGCTTGAAGCCATGACATCACATCCGGTATATGGAGCGTCGGCGAGTTCCAGCAGGCCTTGGACACATCCATCTTCGCCGTATTGTCCATGGAAAGCTAGGAGGTATACGTCGACGGGTATCGTCTTATTTTTTTTGTCTACAACGGTGAGTCCTTGGCTTCTGGGGTGTGGCATCAGCGTTACTTGAGCAACATCTTTTAGGCTTCCTGGCATGGTGCGATAGAAATCTTTGTCGTAGAGTTTCTCGCCGCAATACCACTTACCTTTTTGGTCGACATATACTGGTATGGCGTCGTAGCGCGTAGTATCCATTGCCTCAATAAGCTGTAATGCTGTTATTATCGAGATCTCATGTTCTACCGACCTTCCACCGAAGAGTACTGCTATTTGTTTCTTCTTCATTTTTAACCACTTATTTTTCTGTAAAACAACTAAAGTTGAACCTAGTAATTTCAGACTACCTGGTGTTACTAGGTTAAATACTATGTTTAATAAAGGTTTTATAAGGGTCATAAGGCCCGGTACTGATTTCAGCTAATAACCCCTTTTGAACATCCGACCTTCACTTTCATTAAAACCTCACCTTCGTTTCATATAGATCAGGGAGGTCATTTTCAATGAGGACGGCATCGCCGTCATCTGCTACAATTGCGAGGTTATGGAAAGCATCGTCGCGGCTGTTGCATAAGAATATGTTCTCCTCTGGCATCCCTCCATCGCGAAGACCTTTTGCGATAGATTTTCTGTTGGTTTCTCCGACAACGATGGCGTAGTCACAGAAGCTTCCTGCTTTTCGTGCTGCTTTATTATTCTCAGCTTCTTGTCTGTCGCCGAGCTCTATCATCCCTGGCGTCATGATAATACGTTTCTTTGCGGGAAGGGCTTTGGCGACGTCTAGTGCCGCAGCAAAACCTACGGGGTTGGAGTTGTATGCGTCGTTGACATATGTTACGCCGCCGGATTTCTTCACCTGCAGCCTGTTGTCTACAGGCTCATGAGAGCACAAAACCCCCAAGGCGAACTCGGCATCGGCGCCTAGAGCACAAGCCATGGCGAACGCTGCCATTCCGTTAGAAAGCGCCGTGGTACCGAAGAATGGCGCGCTTCCCTGATATTCTTTTCCTTTCCAGTCTATTGTAAACGTCATCCCGCTGTCGACAACGGCATACGACGACATCCAGCAGTCGAGGTCTTCTTTGCTGTTGTCGAAGCCGTATAACAGCGTCGTCATCTTGGGGTTCCCTTTTGCAATATTTCGCGCTCCCGTGTCATCGCCATTACATACGATGATACCATCATCAGGGACGGCTTTAGCGAGTTCTTCCTTTCCGCGATATATTGCTTCTTCGCTGCCGAAACGCTCAAGGTGGCAAATCCCTACTGCTGTTATTATCGCTGCCTGTGGCGGTGTGAAGTCGCACAGCTTCTGTATCGATCCCTGATGATATGCTCCCATTTCTATTACGGCATATTCCGTTCCTGGTGACAGCTTCTCCCGGATTTCCCGCGTTATCCCCATGACAGTGTTTACACCTTTGTCAGGCCAGAAAGTCGTCCCTAGCGTCGTCTGTAGCATCTCTCCGAGGATATGTTTCGTGCTAGTTTTTCCATAACTGCCTGTTATCCCTACAACATAAGGGTCGACATCGGCAAGAATTCTTTTTGCTTCTAAAGAATATTTTCTCTGGCGCCTCTTCTCTCCTGGAGACAAGATTTTTGTAGCGAGGAGAAGCCATAAAGGCACACTTTGTGACAGCAAAAGCAGAAGAAACCATAATACCGGGAAAGCGCCATGTCTTCCTAACGCTAGCGCCGCCGTGGCACCGACGACAATCGCCGTAGAATACAGTACAACAGAAAGGCGGTATATCCGTATCGCCCGTGGAGTCATAATAAGTGTTTTCTTCCCAGACGTCGTAGGGTCTTCTCCTGAAAACGCCGTCACCGCCAACATCGTCGCTGCTATTGCTGTGATAACGAGGTGATATGGCACAAAGGATGTCAACGCCATCGCTAAGAGCGCCACTACCAATGTTTTCTTATCGAAAGCATTACATTCCCCTACCCACAGCAAGAATCTTTTGCCGTCATACTCTTCCTGCTGGAAATATCTTAGGTAGTGACGAAGACGGTATCTGAATACCATAAAAGAACCTGCCACAGCATACGCTGCTATAACCCATGATAATATCATCGGCGTTCCTCCCCGAGAAATGGTATAATATGATGCGCGCAGAGGTGTGCGCCGGCGCCATCGAAAGGATTGTGATCTTTGCCCTGCAGCGTCACCAGTGTCGACGCGACAATGAGGTCATTAAGGCGCTGCCCACACGATAGCGGCGTCTCTAGGTCTTTATCGCCCCACAACATTAGCGTAGGGGCTTTTACAGAAACAGCCTCTTCAGAAAGGTCTTCGTTGACTGTCTTGACAAGGATGTCTTTCATATCGCCAGCGGCGAGATAGTCGCGCGAAGCATACCTAGGCACGAACCGGTTTCTGAATAACGACGTCTTAAAGACGGCGTCAGTGCCTTTTACCAGCGCCCTCATAGCTTTTATCGCCGATATCCTACAATTCTTCCTGAAGGAACGCTTAGGGATAATCCCTGCAGAGGCGATGAGGACGGCTTTGCCGACACGCTCGGGATATCGCGACGCCATCATGATAGCAACCCTACCGCCGAAAGAATGTCCTATTATGTCGGCGGCTTCTATGCCATTGTCGTCCATATACCGTATCATCCTAGTAGCATATTCGTACGAACCCCATACGCCTTCAGGCTGCGAAGAGGCACCAAAACCTGGAAGATCAACGAGGTGAACGTCGGTATCGAGGCTAAGAAGCTCTCCTAGGGGATACAACGTCTTATGCGATACGCCCCAGCCGTGGAGCATAATGATAGGATTCTTACCATCGCCAAGACGTACGACATTGAGATTTTCCTGATGCTTGTCTTTAGACATATTCTTACCAATCTTTACCTTGCCTTAATCTACCGAAAATAGACGTTTTTCACCACATCTTTTATGCAGATTAGCCGCATTTCATTGAACAGTGAACATTGAACAATAGAAAGCTGGTTTTTAGTCACTGCTGTTGCGTGCTAGTGGCAATCATGGGTTCAATCAGAAAAATGCCGCGTCAAAGCGTTGCGACATACGCGATATATCAGCTTCTTCTTCTTCAGCTCTTCGTTTTTCTACTGCCATCTTTTCTTTATATGTATTCAAAGCTTTGTGAGCACCGCTTACAAGAACGCTCGTTTCTTTATGGAGCCGCGATGTATAGCCTAGATCAGAAAGACGCGCTTCCATTGTAGCAATAACTTTCTCTATACCACTATCTTCAAGATCTTTCACAATCTTAGTAAAATATTTACCCCTTAGATCCATCTGATCTTTGATCCTTTTACTGCCATGATAAATATCACCACAATAGCTACTATAAAAGCAGCGGCTCTCGAGATGCTGAAACGATTCCAACAAAGAGATAAGATTTTTATAAATCCTCGCCACAAAGTTTTCTAGCGTTACTACAGAACCATCAATATTTTTCCACCTACTACCACGAAACACTTTTCCTGAAGGCATTAAGACTGATACCGTACCTCCTGACAATTTCAAGACCTCGCCAAGTTTCGAGGCTATTTCTATAGTGTTAATAGCCTTCAATGCCGGGACAAGAATTTTTAACTCTTTTTCTGTCTTCCTATACCGCCACCTTGCAACAAAGCTTTTCCCTATAAAAGGCAACTTTGCCCATTCTGGTGTTTGTGTCGGCAGTTCCGGCCCTTCTAAATTAATAATTTTCATTTACATCCACCCACTTATTATATAACGATATCCTACATCCAGAATAGGCTCCTGCGATGAACTTCTAATATCGCTTGATTCTAAAGCACTACGCGCTTCAGTAAGCAAAGACATTATTCCTTTGGGAGACTTTTCAACAGAATCCTCTTGAACAAAACTACAAAGATAGCTCCGCACAAAAGTAACAACATTCTGTATTACTTCATCGGTAAAATTGTTCGTGATAAGAGTAAAATATCGTTTGCGCAGATCATACTGCCTCCCTAGGCGCTCCATCTCACTAGCATTGCCTTCTACTTCTACAGAACTATATTGTGTTATAAGATGTGGTATCGATTGTAAAAGGTGAGAGAAATCACCATAAAGACGCGCTACGGTCTTATGAATATCTCTTTTAGGGCGCGAAAGCCACTGTGACGCCGTGATAGTCTTAAGAGTCCCTCCCCATGAGACTTTAACATTCCCCTCTATAGCACTTTGGTAATCGAACTCTTTGGGATACCTGTCTAGCGCTATTGTAGCGAGGGTGTCAAAACCTTCTTTCAACGACTGCAAGGCTATTTTCGTCTCTCTATGCTGCCATTCTGTTACAGCACCTTGTATCATTACCCCTATCACAGGAACGTTTTTACTTCCTTCGACAGCTTTTTGCCAAAAAGGTATCCTTACTGGAGACCCCTCCAAACCAATAGACATAATCCTTACCTCCTATATATTCTCCTGCCAAACATATCGAAAGGGTGCTTTTCTATCTACAACTTTTCGGTTGACCTCATACATCCTTTACAGTAAACTATATTACATCTTTTTACATGGACATGGTGGCATGGCCAAGTGGTAAGGCAGGGGCCTGCAAAGCCTCTATCCCCAGTTCGAATCTGGGTGCCACCTTTTTTTTGATTGCAGAGTGCTGAATGATGAATGCTGAATAAATAGCATTTATGATGAACGCAGAAAAACTAAATATTCATCAATCATTAATCATCAATCTGCATTTATAATAACATGTTATATCTTGTTTCCACTCCTATCGGCAACCTTTCGGACATCACCTTCCGTGCTGTCGAGATATTAAAGTCTTGCGACTACATCTTATGCGAAGACACGCGCCACAGCCGTAACCTTTTAAATCACTACGACATCGGAATTCCTCTGAAAAGTTTCCACGCCTTCAACGAATCCTCCCGCGAAGATTCTATCCTCGAAGACCTACGTTCTGGCAGCGACATCGCTCTCATCTCCGACGCAGGAACTCCTGGAATCTCCGACCCCGGCGAGCGCCTT
>Ga0209249_1000391_pt1 | contig 55221 bp, 46 predicted proteins | sample SaaInlV_200m_DNA_4_FD_184653 | JGI IMG/M metagenome (GOLD analysis project Ga0209249, IMG submission 184653) | Marine microbial communities from expanding oxygen minimum zones in the Saanich Inlet - SI037_S3LV_200m_DNA (SPAdes) (version 2) | ecosystem: Environmental > Aquatic > Marine >...
TAACAGGAGTAACTAATTGGCGCGATGCCCTTACAAATTTTAATAATATTAGTTTTGATTTAATTTTAATGGATATTATGTTGCCCGAAAAAAATGGTTATGAAATTACTGCGGAGATAAGAAAAATTGAGGAACAAAATAAAACAGAAAAAAAAATACCAATTATTGCCGTAACGGCAAATGCCTTAGATAACGACAAAGACAGATGTTTAAATGCCGGTATGGATGAATATTTGGCAAAACCTTTTACATCGCAGGATTTATATAAAATGATAGGTAAATTTTTCAAAGAGAATACTAATTAATGACTCAACCCTTAGATATTAGAAGTGGGTCGTTTCCTGAAATTGACGAAGAATTAGATAAAAAATTACGACCGCTGCAATTTAACGGCTTTCGTGGGCAGACACAAATTGTTGAAAATTTAAAAATTTTTGTAAAAGCAGCAAAAATGAGGGGCGAATCCTTAGATCATGTACTTTTACATGGCCCGCCCGGACTTGGAAAAACTACATTATCGAATATTATTGCAAATGAATTAGGTGTTGGTATTAAAATTACCTCTGGCCCGGTTCTTGATAAACCTGGCGATCTTGCGGGATTATTAACCAACCTGGAATTCCGGGATGTACTTTTTATTGATGAAATCCACCGCTTATCGCCGGTAATAGAAGAATATTTATATTCGGCAATGGAAGATTTCAGGATTGATATAATGATTGACAAAGGACCAAGCGCCCGTTCTATACAACTCGAATTAAATCAATTTACATTAGTTGGAGCTACTACCCGCTCAGGATTATTAACGGCCCCACTTCGTGCACGGTTCGGAATTAATTCACACCTCGAATATTACGATGTTTCGGTACTTACAGGAATAGTAAAACGCTCGGCTAAAATTTTGGAGGTTGGGATTAAAGATGATGCAGCAAAAGAAATTGCTTTCAGAAGTAGGGGTACACCTCGGATCGTAAATTCTTTATTACGTCGAGTTCGCGATTTTGCACAGGTAAAAGGAGATGGGAATATTGACATGGAAATTACAAAACATGCGTTAACTGCTTTAAAAATAGATGAATATGGACTTGACGAAATGGACAACCGCATTTTGTTGTGTATTATCGATAAATTTAAGGGAGGTCCGGTTGGTATTTCTACAATTGCCACTGCTGTTAGCGAAGACAGTGGAACAATTGAAGAAGTGTATGAACCATTTTTAATAAAAGAAGGTTTTGTTAAACGTACTCCCCGTGGGAGAGAAGCCACAGAATTGGCTTATAAACATTTAGGGAGAATAAAGTATGGAGAATCACCAACTTTATTCTAACGGTTTTAATTCAATTTCAAATAATCGTGGCCACCATTTTCCGGTAATAAATAGTCTGTTAGTTTTAGTATCGTAAGCTATTCCATTCATTACTTCCGGATTGTCTGTTGGATTCGTAAACATATTTAATATTCCTTTTAAGTTGATCTCGGATATAACTTTCCCGGTTTTCGGATCAATTTGAATTATTAAATCAGTATTATAAATATTGGCGTAAATAGTTTCATCGATGTATTCCAATTCATTTAAATTTGCAATTACACCTTTGTTATTAGCTACCTGGATAGTTTTTAAAATCGAAAAATCTACAGGATTTAACCAGGTTAATAAATGAGTTCCATTACTCATAATCAGGTTTGTACCATCGTTTGTAAGCCCCCACCCTTCTTTCGATTTGTATTGAAAACTATCGATTAATGCAAAATTGTCCAGGTTATAAACAAAGCCTTTTTGTGCCCGGTAAGTGAGTTGATAAATTTTATCGTTTAATATGGTAATTCCTTCACCAAAATATTTGTCGGGCATTAATTTAGATTGAACAGAGTTTCCGGTTTCTAAATTAACTTTGAATATTCCGGATGAACCATTATCGCCAGTTCCTTCGTATAAAAATCCCTTGTAAAATTCCAGTCCCTGCGTATAAAATTCTTTCGAGTGTGGATAATTATTAATAGTTTGATAGGTAAATTTTTCAGGAACAACATCAGAAATAACGGCTATTGATTTTATCCTTGAATTATTTACACCATCAGTTTTGGTTGCAATTACATTAAAGCTGTTTGAACCTAATAAACTCAACTCAATATTATCGACAGTAAAATTGAGGTTTTTGCTTTCTTTTAAAAGTTCATTTTTGTAATAGACTTGTATATTTTCGATTTCACCGTTTTTAACTTTTGTTTGTACGTTTACCGAAACAGTTTCACCAAACAAATAATTTTTTTTAGTTGGCTGAACTGTTATCGTACTAATTGGTTTACGCGAGCGTTTTGGTTTGTTTGAACACGATAAAAAAGTGATAAACAAACAAAAAACAAGTACAAAAGGAAAAACCGATTTTTTCATTTTTATAATATTTTATTCAAAGATAAAACTATTAAACGAACGTTGTTAAATAATAAGGCAGGTACAATGTAAATGAATTATATCTTTGTTTAAAATTGAAATAATTTTGAACCCGTTTAAAAAATTAGCAAGCGACACGGTAATTTACGGAATGAGTAGTATTGTTGGCCGGTTTTTAAACTGGTGGCTAATGCCGCTTTATGTAAGTTTATTTGCACCCGATATTTATGGAATTGTAACTAATTTATATTCGTATGTTGCTTTTTTTATGGTGTTTCTAACCTACGGAATGGAGACCGGTTTTTTTAGGTTTGCTTCAAAAAATGCCGATTCAGAAAAAGTATATTCAACTTCTCTGGTTTCTTTGGTTTTTACATCTTTGGTTTTTATTATTTTAGTTTTATTTCTTAAAAGCAATTTAGCAAACGCTATAAATTACCCTAACCATTCTGAATATATTCTTTGGCTCGCAATTATTCTCGGGATCGATGCGATTACTGCCATTCCGTTTGCACGGTTACGATTAAACAACCGCCCAATAAAATTTGCTTTTATTAAATTGGTAAACATTGGTTTTAATATCGCATTTAATTTGTTTTTTTTATTGCTTTGCCCAAAACTTGCCGAGAATAATCCAGACTCATTTATTACTATTTTTTATTCAAAAGAAATTGGTGTTGGATATGTTTTTATTTCTAATCTCTTAGCATCTTTTATCACTTTATTAATGCTTTTTCCCGATATAGTAAAAATTTCTTTTCGATTTGAATTGCGTTTACTCCGTAAAATTTTAAGCTATTCATTTCCTATTTTAATTGTAGGTTTGGCAGGAATTATTAACCAACATATCGATAAAATATTAATTCCATTTCTTATTCCTGAAGATCAAAATCCAATGCAACAATTAGGAATTTACGGGGCCGGGGTAAAAATTGCAGTTTTAATGAACATGTTTATTCAGGCATTCAGGTACGCGTTCGAACCTTTCTTTTTTTCCCAATCCGAAGGCAAAAACGATAAAAAAATTCATGCAGACATTATGAAGTATTTTATCATTTTTGGATTACTGATTTTTCTGGGAATGGTACTTTATATTGATGTAATAAAACTAATTATTCCAAATACAGAGTACCACGAAGGATTTTCGATTGTACCTGTTATATTGTTGGCCAATTTGTTTTTTGGGATTTATTTTGCCCTTTCGATGTGGTATAAACTTACCGATATGACTCGGTATGGAGCGTATATTGCTATTTTTGGTGCAATAATTACTATCTCGTTAAATGTAATATTAATCCCGGTTTTTGGATACAAAGGTTCGGCTTTTACAGTTTTGATTTGCTTTTTTACAATGGCTCTTATCTCTTATTTTCTTGGGCAAAAATATTACCCAATTCCATACAATGTAAAACGGATTGCTTTCTATTTTTTAATAACGGCAGTTATTTTTATTGTGTCAACGATTACATCGGCCCAGCCAGCAATTACGAAATATTTGAGTCACACCTTTTTAATTTTAATTTTTTTAATTTCAATTATTATGTTGGAAAAAAGAGAGTTGAAACCCTTATTTAAAATCAATAAAAAGAAATAAACACCGAAAAGTATTAAATTTGTCAGGATGGAAGATTTGAAAAATAGAATAATAGCTGTTGCCAGCGATCACGCTGGATTTGAAAAAAAACAGGTAATTCTGAAATATTTGGATCAAAAGGGGATTGAATATAAAGATTTTGGATGTTATTCAAATGAAAGTTGCGATTATCCCGATTTTGCCCACCCGATTGGATATGCCATAGATAAAGGGGAATATAAATTAGGAATTACTTTTTGTGGTAGTGGCCAGGGAATTAGTATTACAGCAAATAAACATCAAAATGTACGTTCGGCAACTTGCTGGAATGCCGAAATTGCTGCCTTGGCAAAACAACACAATAATGCTAATATCTGTGCTATTCCAGGAAGATATGTTTCTGACGACGAGGCAATTGCAATAGTTGAAGCTTTTTTTAATGCTGAATTTGAAGGAGGCAGGCACGCCAAAAGAATAGCAAAAATTCCTTTAAAATAGTAGATGGCAAAATTAAAAGACATATTTCTTGCTGACTCTAAAATTGCTTTTGATAAAAAGCATAGAAAAACAATAAACTTTAATATTTCAAAATATCACGAAGCTGTTAAAAAGGGAAAACTACGTTACAGTAATTTAGATTTGGCAAAAGAACGTGCATCTTTTTTAAAGGGAAAAGTAGTTGCAAACCTGGCTAAATATATCGAGGAATTTGAAAAAAATGCAAAGAAAAATGGTATTGAAATAATTTGGGCAAGAAATGGAAAAGAGGCAGTTTCAGAAATAATAAAAATTTTAAAGAAAGTTGATGCCAAATTAGTGGTAAAAAGTAAATCGATGATTTCTGAAGAAATTGAGTTAAACAATGAAATTGAAAAAGTAAATGTTGAACCGGTTGAAACAGATCTGGGTGAATTTATTGTACAGGTGGCCGGAGAAAAACCGTACCACATTTTAACCCCGGCAATGCATAAATCGAAGGAAGATGTAGCAAAACTTTTTAACGAAAAATTTGAAACCCCTCCAGATTCAAGCCCCGAAGAATTAACTTTATTTGTTAGAAAAAAACTTCGTAAAAAATTTACATCAGCCGAAATTGGAATAACGGGTGCAAATTTTTTAATTGCCGATGTTGGGGGAGTTGCCTTAACTGAAAACGAGGGAAATGGTTTTATGTCGCTTGCATTTCCTAAGGTTCATATTGTAATTACCGGGCTTGAAAAAATCCTTCCTTCAATAAAACACTTACCTTTGTTTTTCCCTATGCTTTCTACTTTGGGAACCGGGCAACAGGTAACGGTTTATAATTCCTTGTTAACTGGGCCTAAAAAATACAACGAAATCAACGGACCAGAAAAAATGGTTGTGGTTTTACTCGATAATGGTCGAACTGATATTGCACAAGAAAAAGAACATTCACAAGCCTTAAAATGTGTGCGGTGCGGTGCCTGTTTAAATGCTTGCCCCATTTATAAAAATGTGGGTGGTTACACGTACAATACAACTTACAGTGGGCCCATTGGTGCGGTTATTACGCCCTTTTTTCAGGGTTTCGACAAATATAACCATTTAAGTTTTGCTTGTACTGTATGCGGTGCTTGCAGCGAAGTTTGCCCTGTAAAAATCCCTCTTCATAATTTATTGTTGCTAAACCGTAAAAAAAGTGTAGATGGAAAATTGGGGAGCTGGGCATGGAATACCGGAATGAAAGCTTTTGAAATGGCATTAAAAAAACGTAAAAACCTTGATGCCGTAAATGGCAAAGTAAAAAACATGGCGGTAAAAGCAAATAAAAATATTTTGGGGAAAGAAAAAGAATTCCCTGTGTTTTCAAAAAATTCGTTTAGCAAAAACTGGAAGTTAAATTTAAAATAAAACTCATGTTATCTAATACTTGTAAATATGCTTTAAGGGCACTTATTTATCTTGGGAAGTTTTCGGTAGAAGATCAAAGGATTGGTATTAAAAAAATTTCGGAAGACCTCGGGCTTTCTTCACCATTTTTAGGCAAGATTCTACAAAACCTGGTTAAACAAAAATTATTGGTTTCTACAAAGGGCCCAAATGGGGGTTTTGCCTTGGCAAAAAAAGCAAAAGATATAACGCTGTACGACATCGTTATAAAAGTTGATGGCGAAGAATTTTTTACTAATTGTTTAATTAGTTTGGAGCCTTGTCGTACCCACGATCCGTCAAGGCCACTTTGCCCGGTACATGCCCAGTATGAGAAATTGCGGGGAGAAATAGGTAAATTTTATCAGGAAACAACCCTGGAAATTATAAGCCAGGATATTGATAAATTTGAAGATTTAATGAAACTTTAGAAAAGTTTTTCCCATTTTCTTTCGCTTACAAAAAAGTAAAAAAACAATAACGAAAAGGATATTCCGGCTAAGTTTGCGAGGAAATCGAAAAAATCACTACTGCGGGTTGATGAAATAAAATGTTGAAATGATTCCAGCAAAGCAGCTAAAATTATTGCAATTGCAGGAGCCAGGAAAAAGTATTTTAACTTTAAAATTTTAAATGGCCTGAACAGGAGTAGGCAAAGGCCAAAAAAAAGCGCAAAATGCACCATTTTATCGAAATGTGGGATATTAATAAATGGTTTTACCGGAAGGTTGTTTGCTGGTAAAAACAAACTATAACAAATTAAAGCAAGCCAGATTATAGGTTTCCAGAAAATAATAAATTTCATTTGCAGGAAGTTTTCAATTTGAAACGGCAAAGTAACAAAAAGTATGGCAGGTATATATATTCACATTCCTTTTTGCCGGCAAAAGTGTTTTTATTGCGATTTTTATAAAACCCTCGATACAAGCTTAACAGGAAATTTTTTTTCAATTTTAAAAGTAGAAGCAGTTCAACGTAAAAATTATTTATTCAACGAACCTATCGATACTATTTATTTTGGCGGAGGTACCCCCTCTGTTTTAAATAAATATGAATTACTTCAAATAATGGCATTTTTGCATAAAGAATTTTCTGTTTTGCCAGATGCAGAAATTACTTTTGAAGCTAATCCGGATGATCTTAATTATTCATATTTGAAAAATTTATACTATGCTGGAATTAACCGCTTAAGTATTGGGATACAATCGTTTCAGAATGAACATTTAAAAATTATGAACCGCCGGCACAATGTAAACCAGGCAATTGTTTCGGTTGAAAATGCTGTTAAGGCAGGATTCGAAAATATAAGTGTCGATTTGATTTATGGTTTGCCAAATTTAACAGCCAGACAGTGGCAATCTAATTTAAATCAGGTTTTTAACTTACCGGTACAACATCTTTCCGCTTATCATTTAACGTATCACCGGGGTACAACGTTTTACGATCGGTTAAAAAAAGGGACTTTAAAAGAGCTGGTAGAAAAAGAAAGTATAAAGCAGTTTAAGTTGTTAATTGAAATTGCCTCAGATCTTGGTTTCGAACAATATGAAATATCTAATTTTGCTAAAAATAAAATGTATTCAAAGCATAATATGTCGTATTGGCAAGGTAATAAATATTTAGGATTGGGACCCTCGGCACATTCGTTTAATGGTGTTTCACGGCAATGGAATGTTGCTAATCTGGAAGGTTATCTAAACGCAATAGAAAACAATTCTACTTATTTTGAAGAAGAAATATTAACTGAAAATGAAAAATACAACGAATACATTTTAACCCGGATTCGTACAAAATGGGGCGTTTCAATAAATTTTATTGAAAAAGAATTTGGAACGGAAAAGGTTACTCATTTTATTAAAAATATTGAAAAGTATGAAAAATCAGAATTTGTTATTCGGCAAAATAGGATTTTTACCCTCTCGCCTGACGGCCTTTTTATTTCAGATGAAATAATGGCAAACCTGATGATTATTTAATTGTTTTCCAACTACTTGAATTATAAATGTAATTTAATAATTATTGTTAATTCAGATAACAGTCTCTTTTAATTTCCATATATTTGCGATTCTTTTTTAAAAATGCAGCTGAATGCAGGTTAAAGTAGTAAATAAGTCGAATAATCAATTGCCGGATTATAGCACCGAAATGTCGGCAGGGATGGATTTGCGGGCGGATCTTAAGGTCCCTGTAATTTTAAAACCATTGGAAAGAAAACTTGTGCCTACGGGTTTGTTTATTGAATTGCCAAAAGGATTTGAAGCACAAATTAGGCCAAGAAGTGGACTCGCGCTGAAAAAAGGAATTACTGTTTTAAACACTCCCGGCACAATTGATGCAGACTATCGGGGAGAAATTTGTATTATTTTAATTAACCTTTCGCACGAAGAATTTGTTATAGAAAACGGAGAACGTATTTGTCAAATGGTAATTGCTTCACATGAAACCGTAAAATGGAGTTTAGTAAATGAACTCGAAGAAACCAACCGGGGGACTGGCGGATTTGGGCACACTGGAAAAAAGTAAAAAAATGAATAAAAAAATATATTGGGTAGCTTTTATTGTTTTATTGGGTTTTATTGTCTCCTGTTCGGGAGGAAAAAAAATTACTAAACAAAAAGCCATTATTGAAACAGAAGCAATCCAGGCAGAATCTGAATTGGAAGAGCAAAAACAAAAAGAATTTGAATTTTTGTTTGTGGAGGCGCTAAAACAAAAAATGTTTGGTAATGCACAAAAAGCCATTCAGTTGTTATCAAGTTGTTTGGAAATCGATCCCAATTCATCAGCAGCTATGTTTGAACTGGCAAACATCCATGCTGCAAACAACGATTTTACAAGCTCTTCTTTGTTACTTGAAAAAGCTATTAGTATTAATCCTGAAAATAAATGGTACAAATTGTTGTTGGCTCAAATATATCAGCAAATCAGCAAATTTTCGGAAGCTGCTGAAATTTATTCTCAACTTCTGCAAAACGAACCTGATAATCTTGAATATCATTATACAAAAGCAATGCTGTTATCGAATGCCCAAAAATTCGACGAAGCCATCAGGGCTTATAATATAATGGAACAAAAAACCGGGGTAAACGAACAAATTTCGGTGGCTAAACAACAGTTGTATGTTTTGGAAGGTAAAGAGGATGAGGCGTTTAAAGAAATATTTAAGTTAATAGAATTTAGTCCTGAAGAAGCAAAATATTACGGATTACTTGCCGATTTATACCAAAGCCAGGGCGATAGTGAAAACGCTCTTAAAAATTACAATAAAATTTTATCGATGGATCCGGAAAATGGTTTTGTACATTTTTCGCTGTCGAATTATTTTCTTGAACAAGGAGATGAACTAAAATCTTTTGAAGAAACAAAAAAAGGATTTTTAAGCGAAGCCGTTGATATTCAAACAAAATTGCAATTGTACATGATGCTTACGGCGAACAGGGACAAATCGAAGCTAACCGACGAAAAAGAAGAGCAGTTGATTCAACTTCTTTTAGAAAAACATCCTGATGAATATTTGGTGTACACAGTTTATGCTGAAAATTTATTAAAAAAGAATAAACTGGCAGAAGCAAGGACAGCGTTATTAAAGGCTCTCGAAATCGAACCAAACGATTACACTCTTTGGGAACGGGTTTTGTTTATCGATAACGATTTGCAAGATTGGGACGGATTGTACAAACATAGCCTTCAAACTGTAGAACTTTTTCCTAATCAGGCACAGGTTTATTTTTTAAATGCAGTGGCTTGTATTCAGCTTGAAAAATATAAAGAAACTATTTCAATTTCCGATGAGGGATCTGTTTACGTAATTGACAATCCACAATTGGAAGGACAGTTTTTAATGTTAAAAGGAGAGGCTGTTTATAAATTAAATCGGTTTGAGGAAGCTTTTAAACTTTTTGATAAAACCATTGAACTGGATCCCGAAAACCACATTGCTTTAAATAATTACGCATATTATTTATCGTTGAGCGGACAAAATTTAGATAAAGCAGAACGAATGAGCGGGAAAGTGGTTGAACGATTTCCTGACAATTCAACCTATCTCGATACACATGCCTGGGTATTATTTAAAAAAGGGGATTACACACTGGCCAAATTTTATATGGAATCGGCAATAAATAACGGAGGGGAAAATAATCCGACATTGTTGGAACATTACGGCGATATTTTGTTTATGCTCGAAAAATTAGAAGAAGCAGCACAGTTTTGGGAAAAAGCTAAAAACAATGGCGGTTCTTCAGAGGTGCTAAAACGTAAAATAAAAGAACAAAAATACTTTGAAGATTAAATGATGGCAAAAAATCGGATCGGATTAAGGTTTACCATAATTATAGCTTTGTCAATTGCCCTGTTATTTTCTTCGTGCCGCACAACCCGTGAAATTGCAACTGTAGATGCCAAGCCAATTAGTAGTGGCAAACTCTTAAAAAAGGTAGAACAAAATGCATTCGATTATAATTATTTTACCATAAAACGTATTAATTGCCAGTTTTCATCAAACGAAACAAGCGCTAATTTTAAAGTAAATTTAAAAGCTTTGAAGGATGAAAAAATTTTGGTTTCAATAAGTAAATTGAATATTCCTGTTGGAAGGGTTTTATTGACCCCCGACAGTGTAAAATATGTAAATTACCTGGAGCGGAACTATTTTATCGATGACTATTCTTATTTAAGCGATTTTTTAAATATCGACCTGGATTTTGCTACTATCCAATCTATAATATCAAACAATGCGTTTTCGTACAGAAACGATCCGAAGAATAAGGATTTTAAAACTTTTAACACTAATATTGAATCAGGTGTGTATGTTTTACAATCGGAAAAAGAGCGTAAAATATTTAAAATGGAGGAAAAAGATAAAGAGGGAAAAATTGAACGAAGGCTAAAACGTTTGGATGACGAAGCACTTATTTTGCAAAAAATGTATTTTAGCCCAGCAAGTTTTGCCCTTATTAAATTAATAATCGACGATAAATCGAATAATCGGACAATGGAGATGGATTTCGACGATTTTGTTCAAATAAAAAATAAAGATTATCCCGGATCTATCAATATGAGTTTTCTATCAACATTAAATAAAGTAAACCTGAAAATCAGGATGAGTGGTTTTTCTACCGAAAAAATCAACTCTTTTAGTATTAATATTCCTCAAAAATATGAACAAATCAGGGTAAATTAAGTGTTGATTCTGTTACATTCGCAAAGGCAAATAAATTTCAGAATGAAAGCATTGGTCCTGATATCTTTATTTTTAATTTTTCAAAAAGTCGGTTTCGCTCAGTCGATAACCGATTTACAAGAAAAAAAACAAAATGCCGTAAAAGAAATTAAATACACTACCAACCTGCTAAACCAAGTTCAAAAAAACGAAAAAGAATCACTAACCAGGCTTCGATTATTAAGCACTAAAATAAACCAGCGCAATGTTCTTATTTCAAGTATAAACGAGGAAACAAAATTATTTCAGGAATTTATTGAAAACAATAATTTTGTTGTTGAAATGCTTAGTGAGGACATTGTAAGAATTAAAAATGAATATGCAATTTTAATCCGTTCGGCATACAGAAATAAAAATGCAAACGACGAAATATTGTTTTTGCTTTCGGCCGAAAATTTTAACCAGGCCCACCGAAGGTTTTTATATTTGAAAAGATATACGTCTTATCGCAAAAAACAGGCTGAAACCATTGAAATTATTCAAACAATTTTATCAAAAAAATCAGCAAAACTGGAACAACAAAAACAGATTAAAGAAAAATTAATTGGGCAAACACAACACGAAACAACTCAGTTAGGGAAAGAAAAAAATCAACAAAGTTCCGTTATTCAGAAATTACAATCACAACAAAAAGAATTGAGCCAAAAATTAAAACTACAACACCAGATAGAACGACAATTAGAAAGTGAAATACAACGGTTTATTGAGGAAGAGGCAAGAAAAAATTTATCAGATGGAAGTTTAGGATTTGCTTTAACACCTGAGCAAAAGTTAGTTGGCGATAATTTCGAACAAAACAAACAAAGGTTACCCTGGCCAACTGAGCGTGGAATTATTACCGAACATTTTGGGATTCATCAGCACCCGGTGTTGACAAATGTACAAATCAGGAACAACGGGATTAATATTGCAACAGAAATTGGGGCAAAAATACGGGCCGTTTTTAATGGCGAAGTAAGCCGTGTTTTTGGAATTACTGGTGGAAACACAGCTGTAATTATCCGGCATGGTAAATTTTTAAGTGTCTATTCAAACCTGCGTGAAGTAAATGTAAAAAAGGGGGACATTATAAAAACAAAACAAAATATCGGTACAATTTTTACCGACCATGAAGATGGCAATAAATCAATTTTGAAATTTCAAATCTGGCGGGAAAATCAAAAACTTGATCCCGAGCAATGGATTGTTAAATAATCAATTATGGTTTAAATATTTGCAACACGCCGTAAGTTTGGAATATCGATGAATTTAATTTTTCTACCCTGCAGCTCAATTAATTTATCTTGTTTAAATTCAGAGAGTAAACGAATTACCGATTCGGTAGCAGTTCCAACCATATTTGCAAGTTCTTCGCGGGTTAGAGATATTTGTAATGTATTTTGATTGTCAAGTTCAAAATTTTCTTTTAAAAGAAGTAAAACTTCTGCCAATCTTTCGCGAACAGTTTTTTGTGCAATATCGGTAATATAATCATTGGCTTCGCGAAGTTCGCGACAAACAATTTGTAGCATGTGGTGCGAAAACTGCCAATTGCTTTGAATCAGGAAAAGCAACGTTTGATACGGAATGTGGCATAAAACAGCATCGTCTAAAACTTTGGCAGTTGTACATGCCAGTTCCTGGCTTAACAACGAACGATATGCAATTATTTCGCCTTTTTTGGCAAAACGGATAATTTGTTCCTTTCCATCAATTCCCGTTTTAAAAATCTTAATAATTCCTTTTGTGACACAAAAAAAACCGGTTAACCTACTTCCTTCTCGGTAAATTACAGTACCCTTATTATACAAAGAGCAGGTTTTTTCGTAATGTAACCGATTGAATTCATCGGCTGTTAATTTGTTAAACAGTTGAAACCCACTTAAATTCGTTTCTTCTTCCGTTGGCCTTTTAATTGCACTTCTCATCTTGATTCAGTAAAATGTGTAAATTTAAAATGAACTTTGCTTTAAAAAATTTAAAGATACAATTTCGTTTAATTTTCAAAAACTATTTATTTAAATAATTAGATATGATATTATTATGCTATAAAATTATTGAAAATATGTGAAGAAATCCATTATAGATTTATAATATTTCAGGTCAAACAAATAAAAAATTGAAAAACCCCAAAATAAACTTTTTTACCCCAGCCCTCCCAGAATTTATGTAACAAAGATATTAAACAAATTAACAGGTTTTTTGTAACTTTCATTTCTGAAAAAAATCCGTGAAATTATGATGAAATCAATCAATCCAACAACAGGGGAAACAATTAATTCGTTTGAAACCTATTCGGAAAAGGGAGTAGAAAAAATAATAAATGCGGCCGACAAATGTTGGCATAGTTGGCAGAAAACATCTTTTTCGCACCGGTCACAAATAATGCAAAACCTGGCCAGTCTTTTAAAAAGTAAAAAGGAAAAGTTAGCCCATTTAATGGCTATTGAAATGGGAAAAGTTAAAAAGGAAGGAATCGCTGAAATAGAAAAATGCGCCTGGGTTTGTGATTATTATGCACAAAATGCCGAAAGCTTTTTGGAAAACGAATTAATTAAAACTGAAGCAAAAAAATCGTTTGTGTCGTATCAGCCCATTGGAACTATTTTAGCGGTTATGCCCTGGAATTTCCCATTTTGGCAGGTTTTTCGTTTTGCAGCACCAACAATAATGGCCGGAAATACTGCGGTTTTAAAACATGCAAGCAATGTACCGGGTTGTGCATTGGAAATTGAAGATCTTTTTCGTGAAGCCGGTTTTCCTGAAAACGTATTTCGTACCTTATTAATTGGCAGCAGACAGGTTGAAAACGTTATAAAACACCCGGCAATAAAAGCTGTGAGTTTAACGGGAAGTACACCAGCCGGGAAAAGTGTTGCATCGATAGCTGGAAGTGTACTTAAAAAATGTGTTTTGGAATTAGGGGGCAGCGATCCTTACCTTATTTTAAAAGATGCTAATTTAGAAGAAGCTGCAAAAATATGTGCTACCGGTCGCTTATTAAATGCCGGGCAAAGTTGTATCGCAGCAAAGCGATTTATTGTAGTAGATGAAGTGTATTTTGAGTTTCTTGAACATTTCACACACGAAATGAATGAAGCACATTTTGGAGACCCCTGCGACCCGGAAACAACAATGGGCCCGCTTGCTCGTGAAGATTTAAGAAATGAACTCCACAACCAGGTTGTAGATTCGGTAAATAAAGGGGCCGAAGTTGTTATTGGAGGTGAAATCCCAAATAGGAAAGGTGCATTTTATCCACCAACAATTCTTGAAAATATTCAACCCGGAATGCCTGCTTACGATGAAGAGTTATTTGGTCCGGTGGCTGCTGTAATTCGTGTGAAGGACGAGAAAGAAGCCATAAAAGTGGCTAATGATACAGGGTTTGGTTTGGGTGCAGCAGTTTTTACAGCCGATATAAAAAAAGGTGAAAATATTGCCGAAATTCAATTGGAAGCAGGATGTTGTTTTGTAAACGATTTTGTAAAATCTGATCCGCGTTTACCTTTTGGTGGAATAAAAGAAAGTGGCTACGGTCGTGAACTTTCTTCGTTCGGCATAAAAGAATTTATGAATGCTAAAACGGTAGTAGTTAAATAATCGTTAGTTATAAGTTTCAAAAAAAATAACTGAAACATAAAACCATGAAAACCTATTTTGTTTTATTTCTGTGTCTGGTTGGTATATTTTTTCAAAATTCATGTACTTTCCAAAACAATTCAGTTGAACGTGAAATCCAGTTTAATGATGATTGGAGATTTATCCGTTTAGATGTTGCAGGGGCAGAACAAAATGGTTTTGATGATTCAGCTTGGCGAGTTGTAAATTTACCACACGATTATAGCATAGAAGATTTACCTGAAAAAGGAAGGGTAAAACAAATTGGCCCATTTTCTGAAGAAAGCGAAGGCGGACCTTCAACAGGAAATGTTGTAGGAGGAACTGCCTGGTACCGAAAACATTTTACATTGGATAAATCGGATAAAGGCAAAATAATCCAAATTTTGTTTGATGGTATTTATATGAATTCTGATGTTTGGATAAACGGAAATCATCTTGGAAATCACCCGTATGGTTACACCGCTTTTTCTTATAATTTAACAGAATTTTTAAATCCGGCCGGTGAAGAGAATATTCTGGTTGTTCAGGTAAAAAACGAGGGTGAAAATTCGCGATGGTACAGTGGTTCGGGTATTTACAGAAATGTTACCTTAATTAAAACAAATCCGGTTCATGTTAATTTGTGGGGTAATTTTATTACCACACCCGAGGTTTCAAACGAAAAAGCAGTGGTAAGAATTGAAACTAAAGTGTTTAATTCAACCAATCAAAACAACGAAATAATTGTATCAATTGATATTCAAAATTTACAGGAAAAAATTGTTGCTTCTTCAGAAAAAGAGATTAGAACAGAAGCATTAAAAGATATTTTGGTTCAGCAGGAAATTGAACTGGCAAATCCTGAATTATGGAACACAGAAACCCCAAATTTATATACTGCAATTGTACAGCTTAAAAAAGGAAAAAATATTATTGATGAAACCAAAACAAAATTTGGCATAAGAAGCATTGAGTTTTCACCCGAAAAAGGATTTTTACTGAATGGAGAAAGTGTGTTGTTAAAGGGTGGCTGTCTTCATCACGATAATGGAATTTTGGGCGCCGCAGCTTTTAAAACAGCAGAATACCGTAGGGTAAAAATTATGAAGGAGAATGGTTTTAATGCCATTCGATGTGCACACAACCCGCCATCGGAACTGTTTTTAAATGCGTGCGACGAGTTGGGAATGCTAGTTATGAACGAGTCTTTTGATCAGTGGCAGCTTCCTAAAAAACCTCAGGATTATAATTTATATTTCGACAAATGGTGGGAAAAAGACATGGAATCGATGGTCTTACGCGATCGAAATCATCCATCGATTATTATTTGGAGTGTCGGAAATGAAATAGCGGAAAGGTCTGATCCGGCAGGTGAAAAAATTGTTCAATACCTAAAGGCAAAAGTAAAAGAATTAGATACTACCCGCCCTGTTACACAGGCTGTTTGTGTATTGTGGCAACTTCCTGGCTCAAAGTGGGAAGATAATGCTCCAGCCTTTGAACATTTGGATGTGCATGGATATAATTATTATTGGCAAAAATATAATTCAGATCACGAAAAATATCCTGAAAGAATAATTGTTGGCACCGAATCGTTTCCAAAAGAAGCTTTTGAAAATTGGCAATTGGTTGAAAAATATCCGTATGTTATTGGCGATTTTGTTTGGACAGGAATGGATTATTTGGGTGAATCCGGCATTGGACATAATAAACTGGATAATTCCGATATTCAGTTTCTTCCACCATGGCCTTGGTTTAATTCAAATTGTGGCGATGTTAGTATTCTTGGTTATAAAAAACCACAAATGTATTTCCGAGATGTGGTTTGGAGGAATAGTAATTTGGAAATGTTAGTTCATGCGCCTATTCCTGAAGGACGAACAGAAATTGTTAGTATGTGGGGTTGGCCCGAAGAATGGAAAAGTTGGAACTGGGAGGGAAATGAAAATAAAACATTGCTGGTTTCTGTTTATTCGCGATGTGAGGAGGTTCGACTGGAATTGGATGGAAAAATTATCGGAACGAAAACTACGTCAGAAGAAATTAAATTGCCGGCACAAATGGAAGTACCAAGGGAATCTAGGAAAATTAGTGCATTAACCACACAATTTGAAGTAACTTATCAACCAGGCGAACTTGTGGCTATTGGATTGATTGACGGGAAAGAAATAGTTCGACAAATTTTAAAAACTACAGGTAAACCGGCAAGATTAAAAATAACTGCCGAAAGTGAAACAATCTTAGTGTCTGGAAACGATCTGGTTTATTTTAATGTGGAAGTGGTGGATGAAAACGGGATGTTGGTTCCGAATGCAGAAATTCCGGTGGAATTTAATATTCAGGGAAAATGTAAGTTACAAGCTGTTGGAAATGGAAATCCAAACGATATGAAAAGTTTTTTGCAACCCCGTGTTACTTCTTTTCGTGGTCGTTGCCAGTTAATAGTACGTTCGTGTGAAGAAGAAAATGAAATAATTGTTTCTGCAAAATCAGAGGGATTAAAAACTGGAGAAGCAAAGGTTTTGCTGAGATAAAATTTATAGATTTCTTTGTTTTGTAAGGACAAGAAAAACTACATTTGTTGGCATAAAAAATATTTAAAATGAAAAGTATTTCTGTTGTTCTAATCGCCCTGTTAATTCTATTTGTTATGAACTCTTGCAATCAAAAAACAACAGCCGATTTAATCGTAACTAACGCTATAATTTATACAGTTGATGAGGCTTTTTCAATCGTTGAAAGTTTTGTTGTAATTGATGGTAAGATTGTGGAATCGGGCACAACAAAGGCAATTCAGAATAAATATACAAGTGAAAATGTTGTTGATGGGAAAGGTAAATTTATCTATCCGGGTTTTAACGATGCACATTGCCATTTTAACGGTTACGGAGTGAATTTAATGCAGTACGCAGATTTGCGCGGAACCGAAAGCCCTGAAGAGATTTACGAAATCTTAGCAAAACATTACGAGAAATTTGGCGGCGACTGGATTTTAGGAAGAAGCTGGGATCAAAACGATTGGGCGGTAAAAGAATTTCCCGACAAAAGTGGTTTGGATGAATTGTTTCCTGATATTCCGGTTTATTTGGTTCGGGTTGATGGACATGCTGGCTGGTGTAATTCAAAGGCAATGGAAATTGCAGGGATTAATGTCAAATCAAAAGTTCAGGGTGGGGAAGTGATTTTAAATAACGGAAATCCAACAGGAGTTTTAATCGATAATGCGATGGGATTGATTGGAGAATTTGTTCCCGGAATTACTTCCGAGCAACAAGAAAAAGGATTGCTGGCAGCGCAGAAAAATTGTTTTGCTGCTGGATTAACTTCGGTAACCGATGCCGGATTGGGTAATAAAACTGTTTTGTTGATGGACGAAATGCAAAAGCAGGGTATTCTAAAAATGCGAATCAATGCCATGCTGAGTCCTTCGGAAGAAAACTTTAACTACTTTGTGAAAAAGGGAATATATAAAACCGACAGGCTGGTAATCAATACTATAAAACTTTTTGCCGATGGTGCACTCGGTTCGCGGGGAGCATTGATGATTGAGGATTATTCTGACGACCCGGGAAATAGCGGACTGCAAATTGCCAACCAAAAATATTACGATGAAATTTGCCAACTGGCGTATGATAATAATTACATGGTTGCCACACATTGTATTGGCGACAGTGCCAACCGATTAATACTCGACATTTATGGAAAATTTCTTAAAGGTGAAAACGATCGTCGTTGGAGAATTGAGCATTCACAAATAATTCATCTTGATGATTTTGCCAAATTTGCCAAATTTTCAATTGTGCCATCAATTCAGGCAACGCACTGTACATCAGACATGCCTTGGGCAGAAAATCGGGTGGGAGAGGAGCGAATTAAAGGAGCGTATTCTTATCAAACTTTATTGAATCAATTGGGTTGGATACCAAACGGAACTGATTTTCCGGTGGAAAATATTGAGCCTCTTTTTACTTTTTATTCTTCGGTATTTCGCACTGACCACAAAGGCTGGCCGGAAGGTGGTTGGAGAACAAGCGAAGGACTTTCGCGTGAGCAAACTTTGCGGTCGATGACTATCTGGGCGGCAAAATCTTCGTTCGAAGAAAATGAAAAAGGCAGCCTTGAAAATGGTATGTGGGCCGATTTTGTTGTTCTCGATACAGATTTAATGACAGCTTCTCCCCAAGAAGTTTTAAACGCTAAAATACTAAGCACCTGGATTGCTGGGGAGAAAGTGTTTGAGTTATAAAATGAAATTTTACTAAGGTTTGTCCACTAAATTAACAATTTCCTTTTGTACATAATCGCGCAATTCATCAGATGACAATTTATCAATTGTCTCTTTGCTGATTACTTTACCAAAACTGATTTTAATGGTTGTCGGACTAATTATCCACGACTCCTTTGGTTTTAGTTTGTACAAACCCGATAGTCCAATTGGCACAATTTCTTTGTTGATTTGTTTGGCAAGGAAAAATGGCAATCTTTTGAAAGGCCTCATTTTTCCATCAAGAGTGCGATGGCCTTCAGGAAGAAGTATCATCGAACGCCCATTGTTTATTATGAGTAATGTTTTCTTGAAACTTGAAACTGAACCATGCGTACTTTCACGTTCAATTGGAATGTTTCCAATCCTGCGCATTACTTTGCCATAAAGAGGCCAACGGTGTTGGCGGTTTGCTTCCACGGCACGTGCCATACCCGGAACAAAACCACCCAACAAAGGCGCGTCGTAAAGGCTGACATGATTTGCCATAAACAGGTAAGTTTTGTTTGACTCAAGGTTTTCTAATCCTTCTACTTTTACTTTTGTTCCGGCAAGTACAAACAAGAACCGCATCATTTTTTTAATCCATGGATTATAAACATTTTCGGGGAAAATATAGGTGCAGGCAAGTGTGAACAACAAAAAGAACAGCAAATAAATTAAACTGATTACCCAAATAAAAATTGAAATAATTATTTTCATTTCCAAAAAATTTCTATTGCCTGTGGAAGACATTCAATTTTAACTGGCGTGATTCCAATCAACTCGCCATCTGGTGAAAGTATTTTTGGTGACTCACTTTTTATTTTTATAGATTTTGCCTGAAAGGTTTCTATTTCCGGCAGATTAACATGTTCGCCGGTGAAAATTTTTGGAAAACTTTTTATTAATCTTATACGGCTGAGTTTTTTTGCGATGGTAACATCCAACAAACCGTCGTCGATTACAGCATTTGGAGCCATTAAAAAATTGGCTGTATATCTTGTGTTCGAAATTTCAACAAATGTACAATCATGTTCAAATTTTTGCCCATCTATTTCGAAAATCATACGCTCGGATGATAAAAACAGGGTGCGAAACAATACTCCAAAAGTGTAAGCAATATTGCCAAATACTTTTAAGCTACGTGCAATTTTAGTAACATCGGCAACAAAACCAAGCCCTAAAATATTCAGGTAATAATAATCCTGTCCGTGTGTGTGAAATTTACCGACATCAACTTTTCGGGTATTTTGCTTTCCAATTATTTTTATTGCACTTTTCCACAATGTGTTATCAAGTTCCAGATCGCGGGCAAAAGCATTTCCCGTGCCAACAGGTAAAACGCCAATCGGAATTTTTATTTCCGACGGATTTTGAAAATACCCGTTAATAACTTCGAATAAAGTGCCATCGCCTCCTGCAGCAACTATTCCATCGTATTTGCTTAGGTCGGCATTTTTAACAATTTCAATTCCATGGCCCGGATAATTTGTGAATTGTATGTCAAATTCAATCGAGTTTTTGTTGAATGTAGTTTCAACCTGCTGCAGTATTTTCCCTGCAAAACCATGTCCGGCGTGTGAATTGTAAACCAGTAAAACCTTCATAGATATGTTTTATTCATATTCAAGATAAAGCAAGCAAAAATAGATTTTTAAATTATCTTCTTGCTTGCAATGAAAAAAAACTTTGAAAAAGGAATATGGGCTGATTTTTTTTCTCGGGACTGATTGAATGACTGCTTTGTAAAAAGAAGTTTTATACACTAAAATTTTTATGTTCGTGGGTGTAGAAGAGAAAGTATTCGAATTGTGATTTTATTTGTGAATTTTTTTAACAACGCAACCTTAAGAGTTAAATTTCTATCTTTATTAGAAAAATCACGATGAATTTCCGAATTTCTATTTTGGTTGTTTTATTGTTTTTATTTTCCTGTAGTAAAGAAAACCTGGTGGATAATTTTTCTAAAATAAACTTTGATGTTTCAGAATGGATTTTAGAGGGCAGGAATATTACGTGTGTGGATTTTGATAATGACGAAAATGTGTGGATTGCGTCGGGTAATGAATTAATCTTTTATAATAATAGTAAGATAAAAACGTACGATGTCGGCTCGCTTATCTTAGATATTTCTGTTGCAAACGATGGTAGAGTGTGGTTAGGAACAAAAGATAAAGGATTGGCGAGTTTCTCAAACAGAGAATTTACTTTTTTTAATTCTGAAAATTCAGGGCTTCCCCGCGATTTAATTTTTGATGTAGAAACATCTCCCGATGGCTCGGTTTGGTTCAGCAGTTCGGCACATCAATTGGGAGGGTTGATGCATTACGATGGCGACTTTGAACTTTTCACTCCCGACAATTCCATTATTAATCATAATTTGATTTTAGGTTTGAAAATTAATGCAAAAGGAGAAATTTATTTTTTTTCGGAAGGCACGGTAACTGAAGCAAAAGTATTTAAAACAGATGGCAAAAATAAATGGTCAAAATTAGGAGTAGAAGTTATTTTTTACTGGATTGCTGCCCTAGATTTAACTTCAAAATCTGAACCTGTTGTAGTAACCGATCATTCACTTTCATCTTGTTGGGGTTGTTATGAAAATGAAGTTGCTATTTATCAGAGTGGGAAATGGAAAGTACTTGAACGTGATTTTGATATTAATTTTTTTAACAGGATGTTTATTGATAAACGCGATTATATTTGGGTTCAGGGAAGTGTTCAGGGTGATTATTCCGGCTATTTTGTTTTTGACGGTAATGAATGGCACCGTTCCGAAGAAGGTCAAATTCCCGAGGTTTTTATAAAAAGTGTAAAAGTTGATAACCGAAATAACATTTGGTTTTGTACAGAGGAAGGGATATTCATTTTAAATCAATAAATAATGAAAAAATTAGTTCTGTTTCTATTATTAGTTGCTTTTTCATTTTTATTAAAAGCTCAACTTTCGGTCAATTATTATTACGATGGGAATACTGTGGGCATTTCAACCAGTCCGGCACAAAAACACTGGTGGGAATTCAGGGTTAATACAACTTCGTACATTCATTCTCCATGGAGTTATGCAGAGCGGGGAATTACCCAGGCTTATTATTGTTTTAAATTGATTGATGAAGAAAAAGCCGGTTTATATACCGGGCTGGGTGTTGGACTTCCGCTACTTTCACTGGAAGTTGGTTGGGCAAGTATTAATGTCCCGGTTGGTATTCAAATTAACCCTTTTAATACCTTGCCAAATTTGTATCTTACCGGAGAATATAATGCAATGACGGTGGTAACCGACGATTTTGAACTTGTAAATACTCTTTCGGTGGGATTTAAATATTTGTTTAAAAATAATTAGTCAAAAAAAGTCAACTAAAAAATACCTCTTTATGCTCTTTTGCGGACTCATAAATTCCAAGAACAATTTCAACTGATTTTCTTGCTTCATTTCCGTCAACTTCAAAAGGTTCATTTTTTTCAATCGAGTCGATAAAAGCAGCAATATTTCTGGCATGTGGTTCAAATGGAATTGCCATCGGATCAGAAACTCCGCCACCGCCTTCAATTGTGCTGTACTTTTTTAATATTTCAGAATCTTCCTCAATTGGTTCAGCAAATTGCCAAACTTTAAAACTATTTTCCTCCATAATTACCGTGCCTTTTGTACCAGTAATTTCCAGTCTTCTGAATTGTCCGGGGAAAGAAGAAGTCGTTCCGTAAATCATTCCCAATGCTTTATTTTTGAATTTAAGAATAGCCATCGAGGTATCTTCCACTTCAATTTGAGGGTGACCAAGTGTGGCAATAAAAGCCTGCAACGATTCAACCGGGCCAACCATATATTGGAGCAAATCGACCATGTGAATTGATTGGTTCATTAATGCACCGCCACCGTCGAGTTTCCAGGTACCTCGCCAGCTACTTTCGTAATACTCGTCGTTTCGCCACCAGGGCACAAAAACCGAAGCATTCGTAATTGTTCCAAAGCGCCCGGAATCGACCGCATTTTTTAATACCCGCACTGCTTCATTAAATCGAAAATTGAAAATTCCGCCTAATTTTGTTTCATTTTTTTCGTGCTCTTTTATCATTAAATCTATTCGTTCTAGACTAATTTCAAGAGGTTTTTCACATAACACATGTTTTCCGTTTTTAGCTGCTTCAATTGTGGGAACAAAATGCGCCCCGCTTGGTGTTGCAATTATAATTATATCGACATCCGAAGACTGAATAATTTCATCTGTATTATTAAAAACCCGGCACGAATATTTTGTGGCAAGGATTTTTACTTTGTCAGGATTTGTTCCGCAAATGCCAGCTAATTTTGCATTGCCAAGAGACTGAACTGCTTTTGCATGGAAATCGGCAATATTGCCTGCGCCGACTATTCCAAAATTCCAGATTTTCATTTTTATGTTTTTAGGTTGAATGTTCAAAAATATCGTCTTACTTTTTTTGAATAATTTTTATACGCTTTGTTGTAATTTTTCTTAAGGAATTTTTCCTCTTTCAGAATAAATAAATGTATGCTAATTATTGTTGAAAGCACGATTGCAATAAAAAACAGGTTGGGAATAAGTAAGGCAATTCCCACAAAATAGAGTTCAATAGAAACAAAAAAAGGATTGCGAGAAACAGAGAATATTCCTGTGGTTATTAATTCTCCAAGATTGTTGGGGTCCATTCCAAAACGCAACGATTTGTTAAAACAGTGAAGTGTAAATCCCATAAATCCTAATGAAATTGCAATTAGAACTGTCCCGGAAATTTTCAGAAATATTGAATCAAAAAGACTTTCAGAAATTAAAGCGGGTAAAACAGAAAAGGAAATTTGAAATGCCGGTTTGTTTAATTCAAAAATTAACAAATGAAAAACGAGTAAAAAAAAGGGGTAAAGAAAAAACCTTACGAAAACACTTTTTTTTGACTTTGAACTTATTGGAACGTTTTTCTTTTTCAGAAAAATAATTCTTCCGGTAATCATTAACAACAGAATTAAAAAACTAACCAACGGGAAAACGTCAAATAATTTCATACGGTTTAATTGAAAAGTGAAAGTACGCTATTTAAAAATTCTGGACAAAAAAAATCCCCGGTGAAAACCGGGGAGTACCAATATTTTTCAACAAATTGCTTTCAACAAAAAACTAAATATTAGGAAAAGAAACGCCAATCATCAAAGGATATAGTTCAGGCCCTTTTCCATCTTTAAACAATGAAGTCATGCTGTAATTTGCGAAAACACAGAAATCGCCAAATCCAATTCGCCCGGTAATATCGTATTTAAACGGGCTGAGATTGTAGTTGCTTTTAGTCTTTTCTTTGTCGTTTTTATATTTAATTTTTGTGTGCGAGCCAATATTCACACCACCAATAACTCCGCCCGCTATATACAATCTTGAGCTTCCCATTCGTAATGGAGTTTTGATTTCGAGTAGTAACGGAGCAGTTAAATAAGTAGCATGTAGTTTCGATTTTTTTAAGTCTGCCGGATCCAAAGAAACAGGAACAATCATTCCATTACCAAATTCTTTTTCAATGGAAATTGTTTGGTCAAAAGTATAATCCGAAAAGCTAATTCCTAATCCGGTAACAACAGCAAATGTTTTGCGTTTATTTTTAAAAGCCCATTCCGCGAAATTAAGATTCCAGGTAAGAGATTTGCCGGGATTGAGATCAAAAAATTCGCCATAACCCGAGCCGTCATATACTGAATAGTTGGTTTCGTGAAACATGTTCATGCCAACTTCTAAACCTGCCCAATGAGCATTAAAACTACCAGACCATTTTTTGTCGCGTATTTCTTTATCTACTTTTACATAAGTTCCGTTATCGCCTTCAATTACACGAAAAGTACGACGACCAACCCGAACGTGCGTTGTGTCGCCCCAATCGTCGGTAATTACTTCAACTCCACGGTCGTTGCCTACTTTTACATGAACTTTGTCGCTGTCTTCAATAACGGTTACCACATTCTTTTTTAGCACTTTAACCTCTGTGGTATCTTGTTTTTGTGCCGATAAGTTCAACACAAAAACGCTGCATAATATTAAAGTAATTAATTGTTTCATTTTCTTTCTGTTTAAATTATTATGATGCTAAGACGGAGAGGTGATTGGAAAAGTTACACAAGAATATTGGAAAATGAATTGAGATTAAAGATCTTGTCTTTCTCTTTTTGGTGAATGTTTTGCAAACTAAAATGGATGTGTTTTTACTCGCTATTTCTTTCGCTTTTTGATGGAATAGAAAAAGCAAGCAAGCGAGAATCATATTTGTATTCAGACACTTTTCCATCTTCGTTTGTCTCGTATTTAAATTTGTCTTTCGAAATGCTGGATACCAAATTTAAACCTGCTTTAGTAATTTTATTGAACTGAAATTTATCAATTCCGGTTTTCTCTTTTACAATATTAGCAAGCAAGCGTTCTTCATAAATATTTTGTTCAATACCTGTATTATATCTCTTAATAGTTGCCAATGATGCGGTGGGCAACTGAGTGTTTAACGATGCAGTTATCCTTTTTAATTCTGCCGGAATTTCCAGGGGGATTCTATTTAGTGCCAAATCTTCATGGTTCAGTCTTCCCTGTGTTGATTCTCTTACACTTTTTTTGGGTTTTGCCTGTGGTTTAATTTTTTCCGATTTTGGCTTTGAGTTATTCTTTTGTAATTTTTTAGTGTCGCTTTTCTTGATTTCGCTTGGTAGCTTTTTTGCTGCTGAATTAACCTCTTTTTTATTTGTCTTGTCTTCCAGCAACGCAATTTTGTTGTCAGGAATAATTTGGGTTACGGGTTTATCGAAAAAAGTAAAAAATGCAAATGCTAAAACTAAAACAGCGGCCACCCGACCTGACCATAGAAATATTGTTTTCCCCACGGAATAGTGATAAAGTTTTTTCTTTTTGTTGAACAAAATGGCTTCGTCGGGATGAAGTTTTGTTTTGGCATACAACGAAACATCTCTCTTTTTTTCAGGATGTTCGTTAATATAACTTTCAAATTCTGTTTTCTCAGTTTGCGAAATATCTCCTTCTAAATTTGCAATTGCAGCTTTATTAAATTCTGCTTCAGAGTCTAATTTTTGTTTGTGAAGCGTTTCTTTTTTATTGAATAAAACATTTTCAGGTTCAATTGAAATCGACTCAAACAATGAAAGTTCCTCTTTTAATTCAGGATTTTGTTGAAGGAATTCAATAAAATCATCCACCAATTTTTCATCGAGTTTACCTTCCAGGTAATCGATAAAATAAGCTTCGTAATTGTTTTTATTGATTTTCATTTTATACTAAAACTTCAATTTTGCCAATATACTTTTTCAGAAATACCCTCGCCCGATAAATATAAACTTTCACCTGCGATTCGCTTAAATTCGCCATTTCTCCAATTTCTTTATACGAATATCCTTCGTAATCGCGCAACAATAAAACCATGCGCTGAAGTTCCGGCAAGCGCTTAACGGCCTCATCCAGAATTTCCTTTAAATCAGAGTAATTGTTTTCATGGCCTGGTTCCTTCAGGTTTATTTCCTCCGAAAATGAAGAACGTTTTTCTTTACGAATTCTATCAATCATGGTGTGGTATGCAGTTGTAAAAAGATACGATTTTACTTTTTCAGCATTCACATTTTCTACATTTTTCCATAGTTTTTCGTAGCTGTCTTGAACAATGTCCTCTGCTTTATGCACATCTCTAATACTCTTCAGAACATACCGGTAAATTCGGTCTGAAAAATTGTTAACTGCCTGATTGTATTCGTTTACGGTCATTCGGTTTCTAAACACTGTTCAAAAGATAAGACGAACAACCCTACTTTATGTTACAAGACGGCATAAAAAAAGCTTCGATATTTTCGAAGCTTGTATTTTATGCGATTATTTTTTAATCAATTATTTCTACCCAATCGTACGCATCCGGCTCATCTCCATATTGAATAGCGCGTAGCTTGTTGTAAAGTTTTGTTGACCATTCTCCGGGTTCATCACCGTATTTGAACCACTTGTCGTTATCGGCATCGTAAACACCTTTAATTGGCGAAATTACAGCAGCCGTTCCACATGCACCAACCTCATCAAATTCTGCAAGTTCTTCGTACGGGACTTTTCTACGTTCAACATTTAATCCCATTTCTTCAGCTAAAACCATTAAACTTTTATTGGTAATGGATGGTAATATCGAGTCAGACTCAGGAGTAATATAAGTGTTGTTTTTAATTCCAAAGAAATTTGCTGGGCCACATTCGTCGAGGTATTTTTTTTCTTTACTGTCGAGATAAAGTACGGCAGAAAAACCACCGGCTTTTGCTTTTTTCCCTTCGTACATACTTGCTGCATAATTACCGCCAACTTTGTATTTTCCGGTTCCTTGCGGTGCAGCGCGGTCGAATTCGCGCATAATCACCAAATCGGTTGGAGTAAATCCTTCCGGGAAATAAGGTCCAACTGGCATTACAAAAACCAGGAACAAATACTCGTCTGCCGGACTAACACCAATTTGAGGTCCTGTTCCGATTAACAGAGGGCGAATATATAAAGCGGCTCCTGAATCGTAAGGTGGCACAAACCGTTCGTTCATTTTTACTGCTTTACGAACGGCATCGGTAAATTTATCGACGGGAAGTTTTTCCATTAAAATTCCATTGGCAGAATCCTGCATGCGCTTTGCATTTTCGTCCATCCTGAAAACACGAATTTTTCCATCTTTTCCTTTAAAAGCTTTAAGTCCTTCAAAGGCTTCCTGCCCGTAATGCAACGAAGTTGCCGCCATGTGAATATTAATTTGGTTTGATGAGGTGACTTCCAGTTCGCCCCACTCTCCATTTCGGTAATAACAACGAACATTATAGTCTGCATCGAGGTATCCAAATCCGAGTTTTTTCCAGTCGATATTTTCCATTTTTATATTTATTTCAAATTGTTTTTTAAAACTCAGGCCATTTTATAAAATCAAGTACAAATTAATAATTTTTTCTGTTTTCAATGTAAGAGAAATGTCAAGTAAACCTCAAAATTATAAATGTTTTATAACTGCTTAATATTTTAGGAATAAATATTTTTTAAATTCAAGTTTTAAATTGAAAAGAGAAAAACATTTTTTACACTAAAACAGAGTCTAAAATTTAAAAATATTGTTTAAGGGTTTTTGTTTGAATGGTAATTTTAAAAAACTTTAGTTTCTTTCCAACCATTTTTCAAATTGAAATTTCAACTCTTTTACTTTTTCAGGATTTTCACTTGCCAGGTTTGTCATTTCGCCAGGATCGTCTTTTAAATTCACTAAAAACAAAGAATCTTCCGGGGCAAACTCCTCAAATCTAATCGAAGGATTTCCAAGTAATTTCCAATTGCCACTTCGTGCAGCCCATTGTTTTCCATGTTGCCAGCAAAAATTATTGATATGTTCCGATTGACTGTTTTTATCGTTTATTATCGACACCAAACTTTTTCCATCTAAGCTGCTGGTTTTTAAATCAATCCCGCACAATTCGGCAAGTGTTGGCATCCAGTCGGCATTTACGGCAAATTGGTTTCTGACCTCGCCTGCTTTAATTTTGGCGGGCCAGCTAATTGCTGCCGGTACACGAATTCCTCCTTCAAACAAACACGATTTTGAACCCCTTAAAACACCGGCATTTCCTCCACCAAAATGAGCCCGTTCCTCAGTTGAATATCCATTGTCTGATTGAAAAACAATGATTGTGTTTTCAAGTAAACCCAACTCTTCAACTTTTAGGATTAACTCACCAATTTTGTCATCCTGTGTAGAAAGAAAAGCTGCATATAAATCGCGCGGGTATTCTACTCCATTATCCTGATAATATTTTAACCACTCCGGAGTTCCCTGGTACGGATAGTGTGGTGTGTTCAACGCAAAATAGATAAAAAACGGATTGTCCTTGTTTTCTTTCATAAATGCTGAAGCTTCTTTTACCAGCAAATCAGGGAAAAACTGTCCGGGATAAAAAACCTCTTCGCCGTTTCGAAATAAATCGTGGCGGTTAGGGCCATTCCAGTAAAAGTAATGCGAGAAATTATCGATGCAACCCACCAGGTGCCCAAACGAATAATCGAAACCTTGTGCATTTGGTTGCTTTTCAGTTGGATGCCCTAAATGCCATTTACCAATGTGACCCGTTTTATAACCGGCATCTTTAAACATTTCTGCCATTGTAAATTCGCTTCCGGGCATCCCGCTTCTGGGATTGGTCGGGCTTACATTTCCAGGAACCCCGGCTCGCTGTGGTGTTTTCCCTGTAAGCAAACCGGCTCGTGAAGGTGAACAAACCGGGGCACCATAAAACTGGGTAAATTTTACTCCGCTGTTTACCAATGCATCCATGTTGGGAGTAATCAGATCAATTGCACCATAACAATTCAAATCGATGGCCCCTTGATCGTCAGTATAAATTATAATTACGTTGGGTTTCTCTGTTTGTGATTTTTCAATGCTACAAGCAAAAAAAATTGCAAGTAGAAAAAACCCGAGTAGTGATTTTTTAACGAAATTCATAAGTATATTATTTAGGTTGAAACAATTGCGAAGTTAGTTATTGCAAAATGTCCGACAAAGCTAATTTAGAATTACTTTTCCTGGCGTTGAAATAAACCATTCCCTTTTAAATTTTTGTACTTTTATCGGTTAAAATAATAATTGAATCAATGAATTATAAACATCTATTTTGCTTGTTATTTTTTGTGTTATTTGTTTTTCCCGGTTTTTCGCAAGAAACAGAAACAGAAAAAATTCTTAAAACATTTCACTCAATTTCAAGTCACGAACTTCTTGGTTTTGCTGAAGAATTAAGTTCCCCAAAATATAAAGGCCGGCTTTCAGGATCGCCGGAATATTTAGATGCTGCAAAATGGTGTGCAGATAAATTTGCCGAATGGGGGATTAAGCCGGCAAACGCAGGTAGTTATTTTCAAGATTTTCCAAACGAATACAGCGAAGTTTCTTCGGTCGGAAAATTAGTTTATTCATCGCAAAAAGGCAAGGAGATTAATTACCGATTTCCAGATGATTATTTACCGGGTTCAAACTCTGCATCGGGATCAGTTTCGGGAGAAATGGTTTATGTTGGATACGGAATTACTGCCCCGGAACTAAATTACGATGATTTTAAAAATGTTGATGTAAAAGGGAAAATAATTATTCTGGAATCGGGGGTTCCTTATACAAAAAATGATACTACATTAACGAAATGGACACCCTACGCTTATCATCGATACAAATTCAAAAACGCGGTAAAACACGGAGCTGCCGGAATGATTTATGCCAGCAAAATTGCCAATCCGAATACAGTTAATCTTGATGATTTTATTTATGCGCATATAAGCAACAAAGTGGTTGAACAAATTTTTGCCGATGCTGGAAAAGATTACAAGGCTGTAAAAAAATTATTACAAAAAAGGGAGGCTCCTTCGTTTGCGTTAAATAAAAATCAAAAAATATCAATTTCAGCAAAAACCAAATATTTTCCCAATGCAAAATCATACAATGTTGTTGGGTTGTTAGAAGGAACGGATCCAGTATTAAAAGACGAAGTTATTATTATTGGCGGCCATCTCGATGGGCAGGGACAAATGGGGGAAGTACTATTTCCGGGTGCTTTGGATAATGCTTCTGGTGTTGCCGATATTTTGGGAGCTGCAAAAGCACTCGCCTTTTCGGAAGTAAAACCAAAACGTTCAGTGCTTTTCATTCTAATTGGTGGCGAAGAATGCGGTTTATACGGCAGTAAGTTTTATGTTGAAAACCCTCTTTTCCCCATCGAAAAAACTAAAATGATGATTAATCTTGATATGGTTGGAAATGGCACAGGATTTTTTGTTGCATCGGGAAAAAGTTTTCCTGAAATTTATAAACACTTTGAAGATGCAAACGATAATTTTCTTCATCGGACAATGAATGCATCGGAAACCAGAAAAAATTATGGCCGTCCTCGTTCCGATGCTTCGATATTTGAAGATGCCGGAATTAATACATTGGGTTTGTGGACCCGTAATTCTGTTTTTCCAGTTCACTATCATTTGCCAATGGACAAAATAAATGTACTTACTCCGGAAATTATGGAAGATGCTGCCAAATTACTTTATCTAAGTATTTTGAGTGTGGCTAATGATGAGGGATTGTAATTATTTATTCAATTGAACAAAGGTTATTTTTAAAAAATTAATTATGCAATACGAGGGCAACATCCAAAAAATGCGAACAGAAATTGCAAATCCAGTTGGCTATTTTTTACCGATTGGCGAAAACGAAATTGAGATGAATTCGTTAATTGGTAATAAAATTCAAATGAATTTTTCGGGTCAAATCAATTGTATCTCATGTGGAAAACGAACCAAAACTTCTTTCCATCAGGGATTCTGTTACAACTGCCTCCAAACAGCGCCCGAAGCAAGCGAGTCGATAATCAGGCCAGAGCTTTCGAAATCGCACCTGGGAATTGCTCGTGATATTGAGTGGGCAAAAAAACACGATCTTGTCGATCATATTGTTTATCTGGCAGTTTCGAGCGAAGTTAAAGTGGGCGTGACACGCAACAATCAAATCCCAACACGATGGATCGATCAGGGTGCGAGCTTTGCGATAAAACTGGCTACAACGCCAAACCGACACATTGCAGGGGTAATTGAAGTTTTTCTGAAAAAATACTTTACTGATAAAACCAATTGGAGGGCAATGTTAAAAAACGAAATCTCCCGGAATACTAATCTTCTTGAAGAAAAAGAAAAAGTAATCCAACTTCTCCCCAGCGAACTTCAAAAATACCTTGATCCAGATAACCAGATTACAAAAATAGATTATCCGGTACTACAATTTCCACAAAAAATTAAAAGTATTGGATTTGATAAATTACCAATTATTGAAGGAATTTTAAAGGGGATAAAAGGGCAATATTTAATTTTCAATAACGAAATGGTTTTAAATATTCGAAAACATAACGGTTATTTTTTGAATATAAATTTATAATCAAATAATTTCTTGTGGCTTGTTGTTGGTTTTTTTGATGAAATAAAACTACCGAAAATACTCTTTGGACCCGAATGGAGATAGTCAACTTTAAGGGTTTTATTTTACATCTCTAAAATTGCCAAACTGTTTTTTTTTGCTTTCCAAATTTATATGAATTGTTGCTTACATTAATTTCCAACAGTCTGCTTAATAAAGTTTTATCAGCTATTTTTTATCTGTTCTTTATTATCGAATTCTCCTAACTTATACCAATTGTTCTTCAAAATGCCGCATAGCAAATTTTGAAGTTACAATGGTTAATGCCGATAATACAACAAAGAAGCAGACTGAACAAAGTGAAAGTTTGCGACATTTTGTTGTCAAATCGGTATTACTTAATTTCTTCCATTTCTTTCGCAACAATCAATTATATTCTATTTTTGTCGTTCATTTAATTTCAGTATAAAAAAATTATGGCACAAGAAGATATTTTCAAAAAAGTGGTAGCACACTGCAAAGAATATGGTTACGTTTTTCAATCGAGCGAAATATACGATGGACTTGGGGCAGTTTACGATTACGGACAAAATGGTGTTGAGCTAAAAAATAACATCAAAAAATATTGGTGGGACAGCATGGTAAAACTTCATGAAAATGTGGTTGGCCTTGACTCTGCAATTTTTATGCACCCAACAATTTGGAAAGCCTCTGGTCATGTCGATGCATTTAGCGATCCACTTATCGACAATAAAGATTCAAAAAAACGATATCGAGCTGATGTTTTAATAGAGGAACAACTTGCCAAGATTGAGGAAAAAATAAATAAGGAAGTTGCCAAAGCAAAAAAACGGTTTGGCGATAGTTTTAACGAACAACAATTTAGAGAAACCAATCCGAGGGTTTTAGCCAATAAAGAAAAGTGGGATGCACTTCATTCTCGTTTTGCAAAAGCACTAAACGACAGCGACCTAAATGAGTTGAAACAAATAATTGTGGACCAGGCAATTGTTTGCCCTGTTTCCGGTTCGCGTAACTGGACAGAGGTGAGACAGTTTAATTTGATGTTTGCCACCGAAATGGGAGCTACTGCCGAAGGTGCTTCAAAAATTTATCTTCGCCCGGAAACAGCGCAGGGAATTTTTGTAAATTATTTGAATGTGCAAAAAACAGGACGAATGAAAATTCCATTTGGAATTGCCCAAATCGGAAAAGCATTTAGAAACGAAATTGTTGCCCGTCAGTTTATTTTCAGAATGCGCGAGTTTGAACAAATGGAAATGCAGTTTTTTGTACGACCGGGAACAGAACTCGATTGGTTCGAAAAATGGAAAGATACAAGAATGAAATGGCACAAAGCACTTGGTTTTGGGGATGAAAATTATCGATTTCACGAACACGAGAAATTAGCGCATTATGCCAATGCTGCTGTTGATGTAGAGTACAAATTCCCTTTTGGTTTTAAAGAAGTGGAAGGGATTCACTCGCGAACTGACTTTGATCTTTCGCAACACGAAGAATATTCGGGCAAAAAAATTCGTTATTTCGATCCGGAATTAAACGAGTCGTATGTTCCATTTGTAGTTGAAACTTCGATTGGGGTTGATCGTATGTTTTTACAAATTATATCGGCAGCTTATTGCGAAGAGCAATTGGAAAAAGATAAGCGTGTTGTTTTAAAATTACCGGTAGCTCTGGCCCCAATAAAACTTGCTGTTTTGCCGCTGGTTAAAAAAGATGGGTTGCCTGAAAAGGCACGTGAAATAATAAACGAATTAAAATTTGATTTTAATTGTCAGTACGATGAGAAAGACTCGATTGGAAAACGTTATAGAAGGCAGGATGCAATTGGCACGCCTTTTTGTGTTACTGTTGATCATCAGTCGGCTGAGGATAACACCGTTACTATTCGATATCGCGATACCATGGAACAAGAAAGGGTCTCGATTGAAGATCTAGGAAAGATTATTGGAGAGCAGGTTAATTTTAAGAAGTTGTTTGAGGAATTATAAAATACATGATAACCAGTTTGCCAAAAGGAAAAAGAAAAATTGCAATCGTTGGATCTGCGTTTCCATTGCGTGGTGGAGGAATTGCAACTTTTAACGAAAGAATGGCAAAGGCATTTATTGAAAATGGCGATGAGGTAAAAATATATACATTTAGCCTACAATATCCTTCTATTCTATTTCCTGGTAAAACCCAATATTCAGAAGAGGAGCCACCGGAAGGATTGGATATTGAAGTATTGGTAAATTCGATAAATCCTTTGAACTGGATTAAAGTAGGGCGTCGGTTAAAAAAACTGGCTCCCGACATTGTTATTTTTAGGTACTGGATTCCTTTTGTTGCTCCGAGTTTGGGTACAATTGCAAAAATCATTAGAAAGAACAAAAAAACGAAAGTTATTGCGATTACCGACAATGTTATTCCTCACGAAAATAAACCGGGTGATAAATTACTGTCGCGTTATTTTATAAAAAATGTAGATGCATTTATAACTCTCTCAAAAAGTGTTTTGAACGACCTTAGTTTATTTGACACAAGCAAACCAAGAAAATATACCCCTCATCCGCTTTACGATAACTTTGGTGAAATTATTTCCAAAGCAGATGCAAAGAAGCAATTAAAATTGGATAATAATTCAAATTACATTTTATTTTTTGGATTTATAAGAGACTACAAAGGTTTGGATACTTTGTTGGAAGCTTTTGCAGATAAACGACTTAGAAAGTTCCCGGTAAAGCTTTTAATTGCAGGAGAATTTTATACTAAACCTGATAAATTTTTAGACATCATAAAAAAACACAAGCTGGAAAAGTTAGTTGAATTGCACACCGAATTTATTCCAAACACCGATGTCCATAAATATTTTTGTGCTTCCGATGTGGTTGTTCAACCCTATAAAACTGCTACTCAAAGTGGAATAACTCAAGTAGCATACCATTTTAACAAACCAATGGTTACAACAGATGTAGGTGGATTAGCTGAATTAATACCAGATAACAAAGTTGGTTTTGTTGTTAAAAATAACATTGAGCAAGTAGCAGAGGCGATTTACAAATTTTATGAATTAAACAAGGAAGAGGAATTTAGTAAAAATGCAGCTTTGGAAAAAAAGAAATATTCATGGGAAATTTTTGTTCAAACGATACTGGAATTAAATAAAGAAATTTAGAAGAATTAATTTAGTGTGGTAAAAAAAGTATTGATTATTACATACTATTGGCCTCCAAGTGGTGGGGCAGGTGTTCAACGGTGGGTTAAATTTGCGAAATACTTATCGAAGATGAATGTTGAGACTTTTGTTTTAACAGTAGATCCAAAGTTTGCAACTTATCCTCAAATCGACGAATCTCTTTTAAAAGATATTCCAGAGTCTGTAAGAGTTTATTATACAAAATCTTTCGAATTGTATTCGGTTTACAAAAAATTCTCACCCAACAAAGAAGTACCTTACGGAGGTTTTGCAAATTCAAAAAAAGCCAATTTTATGGAAAAAATTCTTCGATTTGTTAGAGGGAATTTTTTTCTGCCAGACCCACGAAGAGGTTGGAACAAATTTGCTGTAAAAAAGGCCAGGGAAATTATTAGAAATAATAATATTGAAACCATAATTACAACCAGCCCGCCACATTCAACACAGCTAATTGGATTAAAACTCAAAAAACAATTGAACATTAAATGGCTTGCTGATTTTCGGGATCCATGGACTGATATTTATTATTATAAACAATTGTATCCAACTAAACTTGCTACAGCAATAAATAAAAATTTTGAAAGGAAAGTTCTTCAAAATTCTAATAAAACAATAACTGTAAGTCGCGAATTAAAAAGACTCTTTTCGAGCAAATTGAATAATGTTAGAGATAAAACAGAGGTAATTCCAAATGGTTTTGACATTGATGATTTTTTAAATATTAATAAGGCAAAGCGTAATAATTTATTTTATATCTCATATGTTGGAACTATTTCTAATGATTATAATATCGATGGCCTTATAAATGGTATAAAACAATTATCTGGGATTATTAAAACGAAAATACGTTTACGTTTTATAGGGAAGATCTCATCTGAACTTGTAGAAAAACTAAATGATACCGGGTTAAAAGGGCAAATTGAAATAGTTGGTTATGTAGAGCATTCAAAAGCAATAAGTTACATGATGTCTTCTGATGTTTTATTGTTAATAATTCCGAATGTAAAAAACAATATGGGCATTCTAACAGGTAAATTATTTGAGTATTTAGCAAGTAAGCGACCAATTTTATTTTTAGGCCCTGTTAATGGCAATGCAGCAGCGATTATTGAAGAAACCAAAAGTGGAATAATTTGTTCTTGTAACGACAAAGATAAAATAGCAGAAAGTATAGAAATCTTTTTTCACTCAACAAAAACAGACTCTGACTTTTCAGAGGCTCTTAAATATTCCAGAGACAATCTAACAAAAAATTTATTAGAATTAATTTAAAGGCTTAAATCTATTTTACAAGAAAAGGATGATACTCGCCCCTTAATCCAACCGGCTTTGAGTTTCGAACAAAGTTTGTTAATTCGATACTTTCCCGGGCATCGTCGATACCGAAGCCATTTCCGTTTAAAATATTTTGGTAGGTAATAGTGTGCAAATCGGTAAATCCGCCACTAAATTCAACTTCTTTGTTATCAACTGTAATCGAGCGAAATGTTCGCATTCCCTTATCGGTGGCGGCTTTGGGGAGATCGTTTGAATCGAGGCTCAAAAACCAACGTACACGGGCTTTTTCTAATTGCAAATAACCGGCAGCTTTATTGTGATCATACACATGAACAATATTTTCTTTTACATTTCCAAAAATCCAGGTAAGCATGTCGAAAAAATGAATCCCAATGTTAGTTGCGACGCCGCCCGATTTTTGAATATCCCCCTTCCAGCTTTTAAAATACCATTTCCCACGTGTTGTAATATAACTTAAATCAATATCGTGTATTTTATTGCCAGCCTCTTCAATTTCTTTTTTTAGTTTTAAAATTGTAGGGTGGTAACGTAGTTGCAAAACAGTGTAAACCTTTTTTCCGGTTTCAGTTTCAATGTCTTTAATAATGTGTATGTCTTCAGGGAAAATAACCAATGGTTTTTCGCAAATGGCATCAGCACCATTTCGTAAAGCAAATCGAATATGCGATGGGTGCATATAATTTGGTGTACAAATACTTACGTAATCAATTGGGGCGCCTCTCATACGTAAGTCGTCCATGTATTTATCGAGGTTTTCATGTTCCAGGAAAAACTCTGTTTCGGGGGAATATCGATCGATTCTGCCCATTACATCAAATCGGTCTGATGCACACACCAGTTGATTTCCTGTTTCTTTTATCGCTTTCATGTGGCGGTCGGCAATGTAACCTGCCGCACCTATTAATGCAAATCGTTTCATAATTTAGTATTGAATTTTGTGTATTTTCTAACCTGGATTTTAAGTCTAAAGTTTATAGACTTTATTAGATGCTACTTTTATTAGATTTCGTAAATCAACAATCATTTTTGAATTTCTTTCAATAAAACTTGCATCGAATTCAGAGTGATTTGTTGTAATTACAACACAATCAAAAATTTTTAAAGAATCCGGTGATAGTTTAATACTTTTCAGCTGTTTATTTTCCGGGGTTTTTATTTCAGAAATATACGGATCGTGATATCGAACATTTCCTCCTTTATTGATTACTTCATCTATAATTTTTAAAGCAGGAGATTCACGTTCATCATTAATGTTGGGTTTGTAAGCGACGCCTAAAAATAAAATTATACTTCCGTTAATGGACTTTTTATGTCGGTTTAAAGCAGAGGTAATTTTTAATGTCATCCGATGAGCCATTAACATATCAATATGACCTGCAGTATTTATCATTGTTAAATCGAAATTAAACTTTTTGGCAATATGCTCTAAATAAAATGGATCTAAAGGAATACAGTGTCCGCCAACTCCAGGGCCGGGATAAAATGCCTGAAAACCAAATGGTTTTGTTTTTGCTGCTTCTATTACCTCCCAGATATTGATGTCCATTTTACCGGAAAGTAATGCCAGTTCATTAATTAAACTGATATTTACCAAGCGGTAAGTATTTTCCAGGATTTTAACCATTTCTGCTACCCTGGGAGAACTAACTAAATGAACATTCTCAATGGCCAGTTTATAAATAGCTTCCCCTATTTCTAATCCATCTTTTGTTAAAGCACCTAAGACCTTTGGTGTATTTTTAGTAAAATATTCTTTATTTCCGGGGTCAACCCGTTCGGGGGAAAAAGCCAGCCAAAAATCATTTTCATGTTTAAATCCAGATTCACGCTCGATAATTGGCAACATAAAATGTTCTGTTGTTGTTGGGTAGGTTGTACTTTCTAAACAAATAAAAGTACCTCTTTTCATATTCTTTCCAATCTCAATACAAGCCGATTCAATGTAACTCATGTCAGGTTTGCGAAATTTATCCAAGGGAGTTGGAACACAAATTAACAGGACATCACACTTTTTTATCAGTGAAAAATCATTTGAAGCAGAAAGTAAACCCTTGTTTACAACAGATATTAAATCATCATCTTGAATATCTCCTATATAATTTTCGCCCGAATTTATTTTTTTAATCTTTTCTTCAGATTTATCAAAACCTAAAACCTGATTATTCTCTTGAGCGAAACTTACTGAGAGTGGTAATCCAACATAACCCAAGCCTACAACTCCAATTAGAAGTTGTTTATTATTGACTTTATAAAGTATCTCTTTTTTAATGTTCATTTTTGATTAGTTCTAAAAAACCTCTTGTTAATTTATACTTTTCTTTAGTTTCGGGACAAACTAAATCATCGTGTAAAATGGCACCTGCCCTGCTTACCCAGCCTTTTTGTTTTGCAGGAACACCAACCATTAATGCAAAAGGGTTTACATTTTTTGTAACAACTGCACCAGCTCCAATAAAACTATATTCGCCTAAAGTAACTCCACAAACAATGGTAGCATTTGCACCAATAGAAGTTCCTTTTTTAACCAGTGTTTTTTTGAATTCTTCTTTTCTGTTAACAGCGCTTCTAGGGTTTATAACATTTGTAAAAACCATTGACGGTCCAAGAAAAATATCGTCTTCGCAAATTACGCCTTCATACAACGAAACATTATTTTGCACTTTTACATTATTTCCGATTTTTACATTGTTCCCTACAAAAACATTCTGTCCAAAAATACAATTCTGTCCAATTTGGGCTGTTCCCATAACATGGCAAAAATGCCATACTTTTGAACCCTCTCCAATTTGAGCACCTTCGTCAATAATGGCTGTTTCGTGGTTGTAATATTTTTTATTCATTTTAAAAACTTCTCGCTAAGGCGCAAAGACGCAAAGCAGTTATATTACATAGTTATAAATTATTCACTATTCTCGTTATTCCATCCTTAATTAATTTTTCATTAAAATTAATCAACAAACCCAGTTTTAGCCTGGTTATTTTTAAGTAAGTTAGAAGTTGTTTGGGATGAACAGGGGCAATATTTTCAACTGACTTTAATTCTATAATTACCTTATTTTCAACAATTAAGTCAGCCCTAAAACCGACTTCCATTTTTATACCCTTCCATGTTAAAGGTATTGTTTTTTGTCGGTCAATTCTCAATCCCAAGGTAGATAACTCATGGAACAAAATCTCTTCATAAACCGATTCAAGTAATCCGGGACCAAGTTCAACATGAATATTATAACATGTATTGACAATAATTTTTGCAATTTCATTTTCATTCATGTTATTTTCGCTTCAAATGTTATCACCATTTTCAATTTTCATTTTCCTTTAGCGTCTCTGCGCCTTTGCTGGGAATTTTCCTTTTTAATTTGAATAAAATTCCTTAACCACCATAACAATATATTTCAACTGTTCTTCGGTTAATTCAGTGTGCATTGGCAAAGATAGAACTGTTTCTGCAAGTAATTCGCTTACCGGGAAATCCCCCTTTTTATATCCTAAGAATTTATATGCTTCCTGTAAATGAATAACGCCGGGATAATACACCATCGACGGAATTTCTTTTGTTTTCAGGAATTGCTGAAGCTCATCCCTTTTTTCTGTTTTAATGGTATATTGATGAAATGTGTGTGTGCTGTATTTTACTCTTTTAGGGATTTGAATTTCTTCAATATTTGCCAAATGTTCATCGTAAAATGCTGCCGCATTTTGCCGTGCCTTAATATGTTTTTCGAAGTATTTTAATTTTACTTCCAGAATTGCAGCCTGTAAACTATCTAATCTGGAATTTACACCGATTTGTTCGTACTGGTATTTTTGTTTCATACCGTGATTTGCAATAGAACGAATTTTTTTAGCCAGTTTTTCGTTGCTTGTATAAATTGCTCCGCCATCGCCAAATGCACCCAGGTTTTTTGAAGGGAAAAATGAATTGCACCCTATTTTACCAATGGTGCCAGCTTTCTTTTTTGTTCCGTCAGTAAAAACATAATCAGTTCCTAATGCCTGGCAAGCATCTTCAATGATTGTAATATTTCTTTTTCTTGTCAATGAAATTATTGATTCTAAATCTGCACATTGCCCAAAAAGGTGGACAGGAAGAATTACTTTTGTTTTTTCAGAAATTGCTTGTTCAATTTTCGATACATCTAAATTAAACGTATCTGGTTCCGTGTCAACAAAAACGGGTTTTAATCCTAATAAAACGAGTACCTCAACTGTTGCAATAAAAGTAAATGGTGTTGTAATTACCTCGTCACCGGGCTGAAGATCAAGGGCCATTAAAGCGATTTGCAAAGCATCGGTTCCATTGGCGCATGCAATTACATTTGTATTTAAATAGGTCGAAAGTTTTTCTTCAAAATCGAGGACCTTGCCACTTTTAATAAATCGAGTAGATTTTATTACATCCTGAATGGCTGCATCAATTTCCTCTTTCATGGTTAAATATTGGCCATATAAATCAGACATGTGGATGGTTTGCATACTTGTTATATTTTGTAATTATTATAAAAACTTACATTTAGCAAAATTAGTGTGATAAACCGATTTTCCTAAAAAAATGAAATAATCAGGATTACAATTTATTTAAAAAAGAAGCAATTTTATCGGCTGCATTTCCTTTTCCGAAAGGTTTTTCGGCAAACGTTTTATTAAAATTAGCAACTTGCAACGCTTTTTTAAGAATTTCAATTTTATTCGATTCAATTAAATAACTTGGTCAAAACAAGTGTTTTGCAGATTTGTCTTTCACTATTGTGAATTTATCTGCGATAATATACAACTTCTACAGACTGTAAATTGTAAACATTGATGCTAACAGTATTGAAAATAAAACATCTTCCAAATATCAGAAATACTGATTTGAAAAGAAATATTATTTCTGAATTAAATGGAGGATATAGGAGGTTTAGGAATTTTTTCCATTTGTTTAATAAATTGATACAATAATAAAGGAGAACATATAAATTTTTTAAAAAAAATAATCAGGGGCAAGTTTATTAAATGTATCAGAAATCAGGCTATTTTGTAAATCATTAGTATTAAACACTTTTTTTATATAATTTAATTTAGCTAAATCTTCTAAAAATTCCACTCCCGGAAGATCGGCCAAAATAACTTTACAATTAAATGAAAGGGCTTCGTAAACAGCCGTTGAATATACACCCACCACAAACTCTGATTTGGCCAAATAGGAATATAAGTTTGAGTTATTATTATCGATAATGGAGATATTATCCAGTTCATTTAGTTTGTTTAAACACGGGTATTCATTAACCCATCTATCAAATTCTCCGGGGTGCAATTTATAAATTACCTTATAATTTTTAAGCACATCTCTGCTTTTCCAAATAAATTCGCTTAATTGATTACCGATGGTGCCTTGAGATATTATTAGCACCTGTTTTGGGATTTTGGAAACTCCTTGAAATCGCTCTTTTTGATTTCGGAAATATGGAAAACCAGACACAAATTTATTTTCTTCTGCCAGTGGAAAATGCATGCAATTTTTCCAATATTCACTCCAAAAGTAGATTTTATCGGGGAAATAATCGATGTAAGAATGATTTGGATAACTATATCCAAGGTGATATTTATTTACCGTGCCATGTTGGATTTCGATAGTTTCCACTTGGTTTTGTTTGGCAGCAGCAACTAAGGCCATTTTATAACCGTAAGAACAAATCAGAAATATTTTTGTTGGCTTTCTCTTTCTAATCAGCTTGTTATAAAATTCAAAATCATTTTTAAAAGTAAGGTATCCATTTCGAAAAAGGGTTTTGAGATTTATTTCTGCCCCTAATTTTGTTTTAATAAATTTTTCTATTTCAGAGATAAAGAGAAGTTGTTTTTTGTTTAGCTTAAAAATACTTAGTTTGCTCTTTAGGAACGTGCTGATTTGCTGGTAGTCCTGGTGTTTCCTGTTTTTTGTTTCCGATGGAAGATGCCGGTTTAAATATAATTCTTCAATTATTTCAAATGAACCGTTTTTAAGTTTGTCAATAAAATATTCTGTGTAAATATCGATAAACCATTCATTAACTTTTATTTTTCTTCCTGAACTAAACACTAATGTTTCTTTATTATAATTTCCCAATATCGGATTAGAAAAGATTGAATTATATAATAATGAAGGTGCAGCACTAAGAATTTCTAAAAACTTGGTTTTTTTAGTATGGACATGATTAAACACTCCAAGTTGCCTGGCGATGGTGAGAAAGATTCTAAATCTTTGATATTGCCAAACTTTAACATCGTTTATTTCATAATGGATTAAATCGAATTCCTTTTCCAACTTCCAGAAAAATTCCGCAAGTTTTTTTAATGAAATATTATCTGTGATTTTGATTGAATTCATGCTTATATCTAATAATATCAATAATAAGTAAAATATTAAGAGACTGTTTAAAAATTATCCTTTCATTTAATTATGCGTCTTTTTCATTTATTCTTCGTTGAATTTTCCTTAAATAGCAGATGCTATGTGTATGTTTAATTGTAATTCACGAATTACCTCAGACCATTTGGTATCAAACTGGCCCTTCCGCTTATTTCGGGATAAATTGCCTAAGTAAATTACACACCACAATCATTTTTAATAATTATACCAGTCTAAATTATTGGGCATTTTATTACCAGCCTATTTTTTATTCTGTAAATTGTTTAAATTTATTTTTAGGATTCTGGAGCGCTTATTTATTTTTCATTAGAAATTCAGCAAAAGCGAAATCAAATTCATTATCAATATCTACTGATTGTTTTTCATTCAGTTCGTTATAAATTATATTTTTTCCGTAAATATCATTCTGATTCATAAATATTTCAGGCCGCAATATGTCAATAACACCATTTAACCGATAACACTCGGGTAACATTTGTCGGCGATAATATTCTTTAATATTGATTCCATCAATAAAAGGTTTTAACTCATCCTTTTCAGTTTTATACATCCAGTAAGGATGAAAAACCCCCTCTGATTTTGTAACTGTGCGTAGCGATGTTGCAGTTTTTGAGTTAGAAATCTTAATAAAACAGTTTTCTATCAAAATGGCAGTTTTAAACGGAGTAGTGGGTCTAAGGTAGGCCAAATATTCAGGCTGAAAATTTTCGTTTACATTAAGCCAATTAATACAATGTTGCATTACCGGTTGATCCGGGGTTTGGTCGGTTGAAATTTCCGGAGGCCTCATAAAAGGGACTTCTGCCCCATATTTTATTGCGATGGATGCAATTTCTGCATTGTCGGTTGAAACAATAATACGATTAATTACTTTGCATTTTAATGCAGCTTCAATGCTAAAGGCAATTAACGGCTTTCCATTTAGCAATTTTATATTTTTGCCTTTTATCCCCTTGCTACCCCCGCGGGCAGGTATAAGGGCTACTATATTTTTACCGTTATTCAATATTTATTTTTTTATGTTATTAAGTTCAAATTCCATCATTATTTGAATTAGATCGTCAAAAGTGTATTGTGGTTCCCATCCAAGCTTCTCTTTTGCTTTAGTGTAATCGCCAACTAAAAGATCTACTTCCGTTGGTCTGTAATACCAAGGATCTACTTCAATTATTATTTTGCCGTTTTTTTTGTCAATGCCTTTTTCGTTTTCTGCCTCTCCTTCCCATTGTATTTGAACGCCTGCCATTAAAAAAGATTTTTCTACAAATTCACGCACAGATCGGGTTTCACCGGTCGCCACAACAAAATCATCGGGTTCGTTGTGTTGAAGCATCATCCACATAGAACGAACATAATCGGGGGCATAACCCCAGTCCCTACAGGCATTTAAATTCCCTAAAAATAGTTTTTCCCGTTGCCCCGCTGCAATTTGAGCGGCAGCGATGGCAATTTTTTTGGTTACAAAACTATTTCCTCGTCGGGGAGATTCATGATTAAACAATATTCCATTCGAAGCATAAATATTATAAGCTTCGCGATAATTCCGCGTTAACCAATATGCGTATAGTTTTGCAACCCCGTACGGACTTCTTGGATAGAACGGGGTTGTTTCTTTTTGAGGGATTTCATGAACTTTTCCGTAAAGCTCGCTTGTTGAAGCCTGATAAAACCGGGAATGATTTTGTAACCCTAAAATGCGAATCGCTTCTAAAATCCTTAATGGTCCAATAGCATCTGCATTAGCCGTATATTCTGGTATCTCGAAACTTACGCGTACATGGCTTTGAGCTGCAAGATTATAAATTTCATTTGGCCTGACAGTATCTAATATCCTAATTATATTTGAAGAATCTGTCATATCCCCATAATGTACTTTGAATTTACCATTATAATGCGGATCATGATAAAGATGTTCTATTCTAAGTTTTTGCTCCAAACTTGATCTTCGAACTAAACCATGTACTTCATAACCTTTGTCTAATAAAAATTCAGCCAGATAAGAACCATCCTGCCCTGTAACTCCCGTTATAAGTGCTTTTTTCATAATTATTTACAGTGGTTTATAAATTATTCTTAATAATTGAACAAATCCATTTAATATCTTCTTCTTTTAAAGTAGGATAGCTTGGCACATTAATGCCAGTATCAGAAAGCTTTTCGGTATCTAGATTACCACAATTCTCGTAAAAAGGCATTTTATTAACAGGATAAAAAAATGGCCTGGTTTCAATTCCATTCTCTTCTAATTTTGTCATTAATTTATTTCGTGAAAACTTATCTCTAAGTAAAAAACTTACCATCCAATAAGACGATTTTGTATGTTCCTGTATTTCTTGAAATTGAACCAAACCATCAAGTTCATTTTTGTAAATTTCAAAGATTTTTCTTTTACGATTAATAATACTGCCAATTCGCTGCATTTGGGCATAGCCGATTGCAGCCTGGATATTAGTCATTCTATAATTATAACCAAGAATGTCGTGATAATAACGGACTTTTTCAGAATTCCCCTGATTCATGAGCTTCCTGATTTTTTGGGCAATTTCGTTGTTATTGGTAAGCACCATACCACCTTCTCCAGTGGTTATTGTTTTATTCCCAAAAAAACTAAGGGTTGCCACATCGGCTAAATTACCAGCTTTTTGGGTTTTATAAACCGCCCCTAATGATTCAGCTGCATCTTCAATAAGAATTAAATTTTTAATTGAACAATATTCCCGGATTTCGTCCATTTCAGGAGGTGTCCCATAAATATCGGTAACAATTACGGCTTTTGTTTTTGGGGTTAAACAACGGTCAATATTTTCTACTGTAATATTCCAGCTGTTCAGGTTTACATCAGCTAAAACAACTTGCGCCCCAGTATATTTAACTGCATTGGCAGTAGCAATGTATGTAAAATCGGGGATAATAACTTCATCACCTGCCCCAATTCCATAGGCTTCAATTGCCAGATGGAGAGCAACAGTTCCATTGCAAACAGCAATAGCATTTTCAACATCAACAAATGAAGCAACTGCACTTTCAAATTTTTCAATAAACTTACCCCGTGAAGAAATCCAGGTTGAATCGAGACATTCGTTTACATATATCTTTTCATTTTTTGTAATCTCGGGTTTGTAAACTGGATATCTCATAGTTGCTATACTACCAATGGTTTTAATAATTCGATGGTTTTTAAAACTTCGTTTAAGCCGGAATAAATTTCCAGGCATATTGTTTTATTTTTGAGATTGTTTTTTTTCAGGCTTCTGAACATTTCGGAATCCTTTGTTATTGCATTGTTTGAATCAACTTGTCCACAATTATCGCTCAAATGAATATAATCAGTTTTTGATAATAAGTATTGTAATTCTTTTTCAAAACGCAAATTTAAACTATTACACGACACCTTCAAATGAGCAACATCAAGCAGGAGATTAAAATTGATTTTTTTTTGCAATTGATTGAACGATTCAGAATTGGTCAACATAAATGGATTTCCGGCAAAATTTGTATAATTATTTTTTGAAATGACATTGTTTTCAATATAAAGTTTTACATCTGTTTTACTATTATTCAGCATCAAAAAAGAATCAACAAAATTGCTTGTTCCGGTTTCTGTCCCTGATATTTTTTTTATGTCAATATTTTTTCCAAGCTCATTAACATTTGGATCGATAAAAAATCCGGCATGAACCCCATATTTAAAAGCTTTTAATTTTTCAGATAAATTAATGGCATTTTTAATATGCTTTAAACTTTTTTCCCGGATTCCTTGATTTTCTGAAGCGAGGTTTAGTACAAAATGTTTTTGGGGCGGAGGAAAATAATTATGTAGTAAAAAATTTAAATTATGTTTTAATTGCAGTTCTATTAAATCATTTTCAAGTGTCTCGCTGTATTCTGTACCACCTGATAATTCAATATTTTGAATTCCGGCGGAAACAAGTTCTAATACACTTGCTCTGATATTTGTTTTTTTTGAACAAGCAGATGATACGTAAATCATTTTATTTTTCTTGCGGGATTACCCACGTATGTTCCCGGTTCATTAATATTTTTAATTACAACGGCATTGGCACCTATAATTACTTTATCGGTAATTTTTACTTTATCGATTATTACTGCCCCGGCCCCAATAAAACAGTAATCACCAATTTCAACCCTGCCGGCTAAAACGCTCCCAACCGAAATATGGTTATTACCCCCGATTTTAACTTCGTGTTCAATAATTGCCCCGGTATTAATAATATTGTTTTTTCCGATAATTGTCTGGGCATTGATTACAACAAGTGCAAAAATTTGGTTAAGCCCTTCTATTTTAGCACTATTTTCAATAATTGCAGAAGGGTGTATCAAATTATCGTTTAAAATATAATCAGGGAATTTATTGATTAACATGTTCCTTTTTTCACCTTCACCATAAGATAGGATAATTTTTGCTTCTTTTTTAAAATCGTCAATTTTTCCAATTACTGAAATCCCATCAATTTTTTCATCAACCCCATTTTTAAAAGAATCGTCATAAATAGCTAAAATATCATAACCTTCAGAACGAACGAGGGGAATTAAAGTGCGTGTATGGCCACCTGCACCGAATATTACAATTTTGGGTTTCATTTAATTTCAATTATATCATTTTTTTGAAAATCTTTTGGCGCAATTTCCCCCGTAATATTTTTGTAATACACAGGTGAAATTCCTTTACCTCCAGTTCTTTTTGCCACTAACATATCTTCGGAAAAAATGTCGCCTTTTTTTATGTCGATATTGGCAACGAGGCATTTTTGCAGCGATTTTCTTGTTAATGTTTCATCGAATGAAGGAAATTTTATCCCGGTTCCCATATAACTTTCAACTTTCCTTATGGTTTTTACATATTCAATTAATTGTTCAGGATTAAGGGATGCGTCGTGGTCTGGCCCCAAATCGTTACGGTCGAGTGTAAAATGTTTTTCAACAACTTGTGCCCCCAAAGGTATTGAAAATGGTGAAGCCCCAATGCCTTCAGTGTGGTCGGAATACCCTAAAATTATATCGAAATGTTGTTTATAGGTATTTAAAACTGCCAGGTTTGCTTCGTCGTTTTTTGCCGGATAATTGGCCGTGCATTGTAAAAGTATGACCTCGTTATTGAAAGCTTCAATCTCAATTAGTGCTTTCTCTACTTCCGACAAATAACACATTCCTGTTGATAAAAAAATAGGCTTTCCCTTTTTTGCCACCTTTTTTAAAAAGGGCAGATTCGTAACATCGGTCGAAGAAATTTTAATTGCATCAACTCCCAAATCAACTAATTCGTCAAGGCTTTCTTCGTCAAAAGGAGTAGATAGAAAAACAATATTTTTTTGACGGGCATATTCAATGAGCACCTGGTTTTGTTCTTTGGTAATTTCTAATTTTTTAAGCATTTCAAACTGAGATTCTTCATTACCGGTTTTCTCTTTTTGATATGGTGCTTTACCAACATTGTTTAAAATTAGATTCTCAGTTTTAAAAGCCTGGAATTTAACCGCATCGGCACCTGATTCGACCGCCGCATCGATTAATTTTTTTGCCTTTTGTAAATTTCCGTTGTGATTTACCCCCGCTTCGGCAATAATAAAAACAGGATGACTTTCGCCAATTGATTTATCGCCAACTTTTATTTTTTTTGAAAATGAAAAAGCCCCCATATTTTATACTTTGTAATGAAGTTATTAAAGAAAATATATTTACAGAAAAACAACCAACTTAAAACAAGTAATTTTCTTTTAGCTTTTTAACAAGTAAGTTGAAATCTTCCGATGCTTTAGTAACATAAATGCCAGAAATAAAAATTATTGCAAAGATAGTACTCCGAATTAAAATATCGACAATAAGGTTTAATTTGGGTAGAAAATACGAAAGACCTATGCCACCTGCAAAAATAAATAAAACGAATAAAAACTTTGCATTAAAAGGTTGCATCCCATATTTTATTTTTAGAAATGTATAACGCATAATATTATTAGCAATTATGGAAATACCGATTGCTACGGCCCCTCCAACAACGCCAAATTCGGGAACAAGCAGGTACATTGTTCCCACAACCAAAACAATTAGTATCAAAATAAAAATTAAAGCAACCTTGTAAAATGGCGAAAATGCAATAACCAGTGAATTGGCACCTGTGAGCATATCAAAAAGATAAGCCAGCCCTATTATTATTATAACCCATTTACCTTCTTCGTAATCCGGCCCCAAAACCTCTAAAATATTATCGATGTTAATCCAAATACCACCAAAAATAAATGCTCCAATAATAAACTGGTTTAAACAACTTCGGTGATAAATGTCAGCGATATACTTTAAGTCTTTTCGTTTAAAAGCGTCTGCGATTAGTGTCCCGGAAATCCTTAATAGAGCTCGCGAAGGAATTATTACAAGGGTACCAAAAAAGAAAGCGATTGTATATACACCAGTTTGGCTTAAACCCAGTATTTGATTAATTATTATTTTATCAATATTAAAAACAATGCTATTCCCTAAACCTGTTAATATACTAAATAGTGCTACACTGATCATTTCATTTCGAAGTTTTTTGTCAATAAAAGCAAGCTGAGGTTTAAAACTTATTTTCTTCTTAAAAAGTAGATAAATAAATAAAAATGCCCCTTTAAAACAAACCGAAGCAGCATAGGCCAAAATTAATTGATGTAAGTTGAAAATATTAAAAACGTATAAAATGGTTATCAAAAGGATAAGTACACGTTGGAAAAATTCCTGCAAAAAGGTTCCAAAAACGGCATCGTACAATACTTTATTAAAAACATCGAGTTGAATAAAAATTAAAGTGAAAAAAGTGAGGGGCAAAAGCAAATAAATATAATCTACAAACAATGCAGATTTTTCAATATTGCTTTCAATAAGTAGTGGTTTTACAAAAAAGAAAACCATAACAAACAAAATAAAACCGGTAATTATTACAACCGCTGCAACAAACAAATAACCATTATGTGCATTTTCTTTATTTCTAAAATAAGGAAATAAACGTGATGTTACACCATGGAAGCCTAAGGCCGAGAATTGCGACATTAGTACTGAGTAAGCAATCAGAAGCCCAAACAACCCCACTGTTTCAGGCGTTAAAAATTTTGGAAATAAATATGATGTAGTTATAAATCCTACAACTATCCCTGCGTACGACCAGAAACTTCCCTTAATACTTTGATTTATGATTATTCCCATTTATATGCAAAAAGAATTAGAAATATATATTTTTGTACAAATCAAAAATAGCAATTCTAATTCAACATGGTTACTATGAAGAAAATTATTAGTTCAAACCCGATTGGAATAAATATATTTATAATAGTAATTATTATTAGTATATCGTTTATTTATTTTTCTCCTCAAATTGAAGGGAAAATTTTGGAACAATCAGACATTACACATTTTAAAGGTATGTCGAAAGAGTTAGCAGACTACCGAAGCGATAACGGAGAAGAAGCTATTTGGACAAATGGCATGTTTGGGGGAATGCCAGGATATATGATCTCGGTACTTTATCCTTCAAACCTGGCTCAGCCCATACACAAGATTTTTACCAGATTGTTTCATCCGGCCTCAGCCTTAATGCTTTATATATTGGGGTTTTACATATTATTATTGTCTCTTGGTGTTGGTCGCTGGAAAAGTTTAGTTGGTGCAATTGCGTTTGGTTTTTCCTCTTATTTTTTAATAATTCTTAGTGCAGGACATAACTCAAAAGCTTATGCTCTAGGCTATCTTCCATTAGTTATTGCAGGCGTGCTAATGGTTTTTAACAAAAAACGAATTCAGGGTGTACTTTTATTTGCCTTGGCCCTTTCATTGGAATTGCTGGCAGGGCATCCACAAATAACTTACTATGGATTAATTTTGATTGCAATTTACGGGTTGGTTGAATTAGTTTTTGCAATAAAAGAAAAAACGACGACCTCTTTTTTTAAATCTACATTATTTTTATTTGTAGGTGCAATAGTTGCTGTCGGCATGAATTTTTCGCGGCTTTATACTTCCTGGGAATATTCCAAAGAAACTATACGCGGCCCATCTGAATTAACATCAAACAATACCAATAAAACTTCTGGATTGGATAAAGATTATGTGGTTCAGTGGAGTTATGGAATTGGCGAAACATTTACACTGCTTGTTCCTAACTTTAAGGGAGGAGCCAGTCAAATTAGTGCCGACGAAAATTCTAAAAGTTATGAAGCCCTGCATGAAAGAGGGATTCAGAACCCGAGACAAGTGGTTGGTTCTGTTGTTATGTATCATGGCGATCAACCAAGTACAGCAGGGCCGGTTTATGTTGGGGCCATTGTAGTGTTCCTCTTTTTTCTTGGCCTTTTTGTGGTAAAAGGACGTTATAAATGGTGGTTGTTAATTGCAACAATTGTTTCGATTGTTCTTTCGTGGGGAGGAAATGTAATGGGATTAACCAGTTTTCTTCTCGATTATTTGCCATTGTACAATAAATTCCGGGCGCCAAGTATGACATTGGTTATTGCACAAATTGCAATGCCTTTACTTGGATTTATAGCATTAAATGAGATTTTAACGGGGAAAACAGAAAAAAAGGAATGGTTAAACGGGTTGAAATGGGCAGCTATTATTACAGGTGGTTTGTCGTTATTATTTGCTGCTGCACCAGGAATTACAGGAGACTTTAGCAGCCCTTATGATCTGAGGCAACAATTTCCGGATTGGTTAATAGATAGTGCGGTTGCAGACCGTAAAGCTGCATTAAGTTCTGATGCATTGCGTTCATTTTTGTTTATTGCGATGGCCGCAGGCGTACTATTTTTATGGCATCTCAAAAAAATTAAAACCAACTTGTTTATTGGATTATTAGGATTGTTAATCCTAATTGATTTATGGTCTGTTGATAAAAGATATTTAAATAATGGCAACTTTGTTTCGAAACGCGAAGCAGCAAATCCATTCCCGGAAATGCCGGCTGACAGGGCCATACTTCAGGATAAAGATTTAAACTACCGTGTTTTACCTTTGCAAAATCCTTTTATGGACGCACGTGCTTCATACTATCATAAAAATGTGGGTGGTTACCACGCTGCAAAATTACGCCGATATCAGGAAGTGATAGAAAATCATTTATCTCCAGAAATGCAGGTAATGGTGACCGGTCTTCAAAGTGGTTCTGCAGTCGATTCTGTTTTTGGTCAAACCCCGGTTATTAATATGCTTAATACCCGTTATATTATTTACGATCTAAATCAGGGGCCAATTCGAAATCCTTTGGCCTTTGGCAATGCCTGGTTTGTAAACGATTACAAAATTGTTGAAAATGCAGATGAAGAAATTGCGGCTTTAAAAAGAATTAATCCAGCCCTTGAAACTACAATCGATAAAAGATTTTCGGGGTTTGTCGATGGAAAGAAATTCAATAAAGATTTAAACGGGAACATTGAATTAATTGAATATGAACCTAATTATTTGAAATATAAAGCAAAAACCTCATCAGAGCAACTTGCAGTTTTTTCAGAAATTTATTACGATAAAGGTTGGAATGCATTTATCGACGGCGAAAAAGTGCCACATTTCAGGGTAAATTATATTTTAAGGGCAATGATTTTACCTGCCGGAGAACACATCGTCGAATTTAAGTTTGAGCCAAAATCGTATTTTACAGGAAATAAAATTTCGTTTGCAAGTTCAATTTTATTGATGTTGGCAATTGCGGGCTATGCTTTTAGTGAATTTAGGAAAACAACGCCAAAAAAGATTGTTAAAAAATAATTGGTAAACACGGGCTTATTAATTTATTTCGATTAAGGGGGTTTATAAATCCCACTAACGTTCTTTAAAGCAGGTTTACTCAGCAATTTAATAATACGGGCGTTTTGTTTTACCGTTTCATAATTCCGTAACACATTATTTTTAAGATATTGTCAACACTCCGTTCGAGGTTAACGTTTCCGTAAGTACCTGCCGAAAGAGGCATTTCCAGTCCTTTAATTGCAGTAGTAATCCCAATGGCGGCAAGGTTAAAATCGTAAATTTCAAATTCATTTTTACGCACCCCTTCAATGAGGATCCGTTTTATCATACGAATTTCATCTTGTTCATAGCGGAGTTTGACTTCCTCAATAAAATCGATGGCAGTTACATCGTTTTCGATGGCATGGTAGAAATTTGCCAGACTGCGAAAAGTAGTAAGTTTTGTTAAAATATAATCGCGTAATTTATCTACAGGGTCGGTATTGCGGTTAATAACAATTTCCAGTTCGCGGGCCAATATTTCAACTTCCTTTAAAATTACTGCCTGAAAAAGATCTTCCTTACTTTTAAAATAATAGTAGAGAGAGCTTTTTCCTTTTCGCACCGCATTGGCAATGTCGTCGAGGGTAGTTTTTTTATAGCCGTATTTGCTAAAAATTTCGCGGGCAATTTTTAAGATGTTCTCTTTGTTGAAGTCTTTTTTATTCCCGTTTTCGTTATTGATTTGCATTTTTTATCCCTTATTTTGCATTATAAAAAGTGTACAAATATAATTATTTATTTTACCTGTAAAACAGTTTTGAATTTTTTACTGTTACAGACGATATTGATTTAAAAAACTTAAAATGCCTGTAAATAGTTGAATATACAACACTTAATATTCGAAATTGTTTTAATTTTCTTTTTCTGCCAGAAGAAAATCAAGTTGTTTTCGTTCTAAATTTGTTCGCCAGATTTTAACCACAACATCGGCTCCTAACTGATATGTTTTATTTGTGTGCCGGCCAACCAAAGCATAATTTTTTTCATCAAAAATGTAAAAATCATCGTCTAATTCTCTTATGGGCACCATTCCTTCAATTTTATTTTCTAATTCCACATAAATCCCCCAATCCGTAATACCGGAAATTACACCCTGATAAATTTCCCCAACATGGTCTTGCATAAATTCTACCTGTTTATATTTTATTGAAGCACGCTCAGCATTTGCCGCTTTTGTTTCCATTTCGGATGAGTGTTTACACAGGTTCTCGTATTTTTGTTCGTTGGCTGAACGTCCGTTTGCGAGGTATTTTTCCAGCAGGCGGTGTACCATCATGTCGGGGTAGCGCCGGATAGGGGAGGTGAAGTGTGTGTAGTTTTCGAACGATAAGCCGTAATGACCAATGTTGCGCGTTGAATAAGCTGCTTTTGCCATGGTTCTAATTGTCAGAGTTTCAACTACATTTTGCTCTTTTTTCCCTTTTACATTGTTCAACAGGTTATTTAACGAATTAGAAATGGCTTTAGTTGTTGAAAGCTGGATCCCGTATCCAAAACGTTGAATAAAAGTATTTAGGGAGACTAATTTGTCGGGGTCGGGTTTGTCGTGAATCCGGTAAACAAAAGTTTTTGGCGATTTGTTTTTGGGTAGTGTTCCAATAAATCCTGCAACCTGTTTATTGGCGAGGAGCATAAATTCTTCAACTAATTTATTTGATTCCTTTGCCTCTTTAAAAAATACAGAAAGCGGCTTCCCTTTTTCATCGATATTGAATTTTATTTCAACTCTGTCGAAAGCAATAGAACCATTTTTAAAACGATCTTCTCTTAGTTTTTGCGCCAGTTTGTCTAATTTTAATAATTCATCAGCTAATTCGCCTTCTCCGGATTCAATAATTTCCTGTGCTTCTTCGTATGTAAATCTTTTGTTCGAGTGAATTACCGTTTTCCCAAACCATTGGTTTAATATTTCCGCCTGTCCGTTTATTTCGAAAATTGCAGAAAAACAGAGTTTGTCTTCGTTGGGGCGCAGCGAACAAACACCGTTCGAAAGCCGTTCGGGCAACATCGGGACTACTCGGTCAACCAGGTAAACAGAAGTAGCCCGGTTTTGTGCTTCTTCTTCGATAATCGAATTTGGTGTGACATAGTGAGTAACATCGGCAATGTGGATGCCCACTTCCCAATTTCCGTTTTTTAATTTTTGTAACGACAGTGCATCGTCGAAATCTTTAGCATCAGCGGGGTCGATTGTGAAAGTGGTTATTCCCCTAAAATCCCGACGTTTTGTGTATTCTTCTGGCGGGATTTCCAAGGGGATTTTTTGAGCAGCTTTATCAACATTTTGAGGGAATTTATGTGGTAATTCGAATTCGGCTAAAATCGAGTGCATTTCAGCATCGTTATCTCCTGCATCACCCAGAACTTCAATAATTTCTCCAAATGGGCTGCGGGCATGCGATGGCCACTCGTTAATTTCGGCAATGGCTTTTTGACCATTCTTTGCTCCATATAATTTATCGAGTGGGATAAAAATGTCGAATCCAACTTTCCCCGCTGGAAGCAAAAAGGCAAAATTGCGCGAAATTTGAACAGTTCCCACAAAAACAGATTTGGCCCGTTCTACAATCTCAGCTACTTCTCCTTCCAGGTCGTGTTTTTTGCGCCGGGCATATAAGTGTACGCGAACTTTATCGCCCTCCATGGCATGTTTTAGGTTACGGGTAGAAACGAGTACGGGGCGGTCAACTTCATCGCTGTTTATGTACGCAAAACCCTGGG
>Ga0209249_1000401_pt1 | contig 54304 bp, 61 predicted proteins | sample SaaInlV_200m_DNA_4_FD_184653 | JGI IMG/M metagenome (GOLD analysis project Ga0209249, IMG submission 184653) | Marine microbial communities from expanding oxygen minimum zones in the Saanich Inlet - SI037_S3LV_200m_DNA (SPAdes) (version 2) | ecosystem: Environmental > Aquatic > Marine >...
GAAAAGAACAATCACAAAGAAGAAAAAGTATTTTCTCATATGTAGGCGTTTATTAAATGAAAAATTCGCCTATCAAGATACGATTTATTGCTTTTTGACTTTTCAAAAAATAAAACAAATCAAAAATAACTATTTAAAAACGATGTGTGAAGCCTGTTATCAAAGAATGACTCATTAAATCTGAAGATGATTCATTTTTATAGCCAAAGCTAAGTTCATTTGATTCACCCAATAAATAATAAAATCCAACTAAATTAAAGAGGCAATTTTCATTATGCCCTATGTCAATACTTTTGTTGATTCCTATATTAGCAACAAAATGAAAATTTCCGTAAAAGGTTAAGTCAATTGAGGAAGAAAAATGAAACAAGTTTTTACATGCACAGATAAGGTTTTCATTTCTTATGTATCCTCCATTAATATTGATATCAATACGATTAAATGTCAAGGTTGATACAGAATATAAACTGTAGCCAACTTTACCACTCCCAAAACCTCTTTCATGCTGTCCTGTAGGAATTGACAATCCTGTTTTAATTGATGAATGAAAATATTCCTTTTCAATTAGTAGTCGTTTTAATTCGAGCTTAATATCATAAAAGCCTTTAAAAGGATATGATTCACATTGTGTTACCGTATGTCCAATGCCATAATCCATTGAAATAACAAGATCATTCTTTTGAGATAATCCATATGTAAAAACAGCAGATGATAAATTCAATCGACTTGTTTGATCAGGACACTGCTCCTTACAAATTGAGTTACAAAGCTCCAATTGAAACATATCTTTACCTACAGTAGAGGCATTATCTGACTCAAGAGGTAATTGGGCAGTTACCTTATTACTTAATATTAATAGGATTATTAAAACTAAATAGCACGATTTCATAGCGATAGTGTTACGATTATAAATTTCGTAACAAATATATATCAAATTTGTTTTTGAAACATGTTTTGCTATAAAAAAGTTTGTCCGTTCGCAAAAGGAATGAAATGCTAAGTGATGACAAATTCATTTCAATAGCTTAATTTTGCAAATTGAATTACTTATCATCTATTCATGCGCGAAAAAGTATTAAAAAAAATAAGGACTGCTCAGCAAAAGAGTTTTATGAAATATGATCTGAAAGAACCAGATCTGAAAAAATTTGTGTTTAATAAACCAGATGAAAGTCTTCCTGAGAAATTCGCCAAAGAATTCAATAAGAATAAAGGAAAATTCATTTATTGTCAGAACAATGCCGACATGGTTACACAACTGCGTAAGTTGATTCAAGCAAATAAATGGAAAAATGTTTATTGTACCGAAGAAAACATCCGTTATATTTTAAACAATACCAGTCTTAAATATAAATATGAGTTGGATTCGTATACAGATGCTGACTTGAGCATTACATCCTGTATGGGATTAGTTGCTCGAACAGGAAGTGTTTTGGTAACATCTGCATCTGACTCGTCTCGAAAACTTACAGCCTTTCCTCCTGTTCATATTGTTGTTGCCTATTACGATCAAATGTTTTTTGATTTAGAAAATGCTTTTAAATTTTTTAAACAAAAATACGAGGATAAAATGCCTTCCATGTTATCCATTATATCTGGACCGAGTCGAACAGCCGATATTGAAAAAACCCTTGTTTTAGGGGCTCACGGACCAAAGGATATGTATTGTTTTTACGTAAATGAGCGATAAGCCGGGAAATATCTTTTTTGCATCAGACTTTCATCTGGGTGCTCCTGATTATGATTCCAGCAGGAAACGGGAAGATAAAATAGTAGCCTGGCTAAATCAGATACAACCTAATCTTAAAGAACTCTATTTATTAGGTGATATTTTCGACTTCTGGTTTGAATATAAACACGTCATTCCAAAAGGATTCATTCGATTGCAGGGGAAATTGGCTGAATTAAGCGATGCGGGTATTAAAATCTATATTTTCAAAGGCAATCATGATTTATGGATGAAAGATTATTTCACAAAGGAGCTAAATATTGAAATAATTGAAAAACCAATAATCAAACAATTCGGAAACAAAAGCTTTTATTTAGCACATGGTGATGGATTAGGGCCAGGTGATCTCGGATTCAAATTCATTAAACGAATTTTTATTGGCAAAATAAACAAATGGCTTTTCAGATGGCTGCATCCAGACATAGGAATTACCTTGGCCAACTTCTTTTCAGGTAAATCAAGGGTTAAAAACTATGTTGTAAACGATTCCTTTCTTGGAGAAGATGAATGGTTGGTGCAACATGCCAGAAAAGTTATTGAGAAACATGAAGTTGATTTTTTACTTTTCGGTCATCGACATTATCCTAAGTATTACAAGCTAAATGACAAATCAGTGTATGTTAACCTTGGCGATATGATTTCGCATAATACATATGCTGAATTTGATGGGGAGTTCCTCGAGTTAAAGACTTTCAATTACGTACAGTAGTATTTTTCTCTTCCAAATTCATTCCAATATATTAGCTAACTTTGCAGTCTCAAAAATACCAATCTGGTATTTAAATGATAAAGGATTTGAAATGGAATTACTAGTTAAACTAGCAGCTATAAAAGATAGATGGGATAATATTGCCGAGCAGCTCACGCAACCAGATATCATAAACGATCAGAAAAAATATATTCGATTAAATAAGGAATATAGTGACTTAACTGACATTATTGAAGTGTATCATGAGTACAAGGAGATGGTCAGTAATATAGACACGAGCAAAGAAATTATTCGTACCGACAAGGATAACGAAATGCGGGATATGGCCAAAATGGAATTGGATGAGTTGCTTTCGAAAAAAGGCCCTTTGGAAGAAAAAATCAAAGTTTTGCTGATTCCATCCGATCCTGCAGATGATAAAAATGCAGTGGTTGAAGTAAGAGCTGGTGCCGGAGGTGATGAGGCTAGTATTTTTGCTGGAGATTTATACAAAATGTATGAAAAGTTCGCTGATATAAGAGGATGGAAAGTTGAAGTAATTGATTTTAATCAGGGAACAAATGGCGGTTATAAAGAAATTGTATTTAATATTTCAGGAGCGAAAGTTTATGGAATTATGAAATATGAGTCAGGTGTTCATCGCGTTCAGCGTATTCCGTTAACCGAAACGCAAGGTCGAGTGCATACATCGGCAGCCTCAGTAGTTGTACTACCTGAAGCTGATGATTTCGATATTGATTTAAAAGAATCAGATATTAAGAAAGACACGTATTGTTCCTCTGGTCCTGGTGGACAAAGTGTAAATACAACTTATTCTGCCGTTCGACTAACGCATGAACCAACTGGAGTGGTTGCCATGTGTCAAGATCAGAAATCCCAGATAAAAAACTATGAAAAAGCACTAAAAGTACTGAAAGCACGTATTTACGAAATTGAGTATAATAAATATTTAGCAGAAGTTTCAAGTAAACGAAAAACCATGGTTTCAACAGGCGATCGTTCAGCAAAAATCAGAACTTATAATTATTCACAAGGTCGAGTAACGGATCATCGAATTACATTATCTATGTTTAATTTGCCAAACTTCATGAATGGTGATATTTATGACATGATTGATGCCCTTCAAGTAGCTGAAAATGCAGAGAGATTAAAAGAAGGTGTCAATTTTGATGACTAATATTTGATCAATTTTCTAGGCACAATGCCAACACCAAGTCCAATTGAAATACCCAATAATGCACCCGTTACTACATCAACTGGATAGTGAACACCCACATAAATTTGCGAATATGATATGGAGAAAGCCCACAAAATACTTAGTGGCAATATCCATTTCCATTTCGTATAAAACAAGGTGGTCAGGTAAACAGCAACTGCAAAATGATTGGTGGCGTGTGAGGATGGAAAGCTAAAGCCGCCTCCACAACCAACTAACAACCTGACATATTCCTTAACAAAAGGATCGTTACAAGGCCGCAACCTTCGAACATGAGGTTTTATTAATTCACTGGACAATTGATCGGCAAGGACAACAACCAAAACTAAAAAGAGAATCATCAACAAACCTTTTCCCTTATAGTTTATGATCAAAAAGGAAAATAGAAAAGCATATAAAGGAGCCCAAAAATATTTGTTTCTTAATAAAGGACAGAGGAAGTCGAGGAAAGTAGATGTTAAATGACTATTAATTATAACAAATGACTGCAAATCCCAATTCAATAAACTTTCGCTCATATCCATCAATTAAAAACAAACCTACATAATTTTTTTATAATTAATTTTATATGATTATCCATATTTCCAGAACTAACCTTATAAGAATAAAAAATTGTGTTTTTCATGACGAAAATAAAGCAATTATAATATTTAATTCAAGGGCATTGAGAATAGATTAATATACTCATGCCAATATTTAATTCAGTAAAGAATTTAAATTCGGTATATTTGCCGTCCAAAAAAAGTATAGAAATGACGTTAATAACTTCGATATCAGGAATACGCGGAACGATTGGAGGTTTAGTGGGCCAAGGCTTAACACCTGATGATATTGTAAAATTCACAGCTGCTTATGGCAACTGGGTTTTGAGCAATAAGCAAAATCGAAAAATTATTATTGGACGTGACGCACGCATTTCTGGAGAAATAGTTTCTGGCATTGTTACAAATACCTTATTGGCTATGGGTATTGATGTGGTAGATTTAGGTTTATCAACCACTCCTACTGTTGAAATAGCAGTTCCTGCGGAACATGCTGGCGGAGGAATAATTATTACAGCAAGCCACAACCCAAAACAATGGAATGCGCTTAAACTCCTTAATCATAAGGGAGAATTTATTTCTGATGAAGTAGGAAAAGAAATCCTATTGAATGCAGATAATGCCGTTTATGAGTATGCACAAGTTGAAGAATTGGGAACCTATTCTCAAGACGACAGCTATATACAAAAGCATATTGATTTAATTTTAGCACTTCCATTAGTAGATATAGATGCCATTAAAAAAGCTGATTTTTCGGTGGTCATTGATTGCGTTAATTCAACAGGAGGGATTTCAATACCTCAACTGCTAAAAGCTTTAGGCGTTGAAAAAGTTCATGAGTTATATTGTACACCTGATGGTAAATTTCCTCACAATCCAGAACCTTTACCTGAGAATTTATCTCTTTTGGCCAGTGAAGTAAAAATAAAGAATGCCGATTTAGGCATTGTTGTCGACCCTGATGTCGATCGATTGGCATTTGTAAAGGATGATGGTGAGTTTTTTGGGGAAGAATACACATTGGTTGCCATAGCAGATTATATTCTTCAAAACAATAAAGGAACAACAGTTTCCAATCTTTCTTCTACACGAGCATTAAAAGATGTAACAGAGAAATATGGTTGCAGCTATTTTCCAGCAGCAGTTGGAGAGGTAAATGTTGTTAAAAAGATGAAAGATGAGAAAGCCATTATTGGTGGTGAAGGAAATGGAGGAGTTATTTTTCCTGAATTACATTATGGACGAGATGCCTTGGTTGGAATTGCTTTGTTTTTAACCTATTTGGCAAAAACTGGAAAAAGTGCCAGCCAGTTAAGAGCACAATATCCAAATTATTATATTTCAAAAAATAAAATTGAACTAAAAGAAAATACAGATCTGGATTTCATATTATCAGAAATTCAAAAAAAATACAAGAACTATCCTGTTACGACCATTGATGGAGTAAAAATTGAATTCGATAATGATTGGGTTCATTTACGCAGATCAAATACAGAACCTATTATCCGTATTTATTCTGAAAGCAAATCGCAAACAACATCTGAAAATCTTGCCAGGAAATTAATGTCTGATATTAAAGAATTACTGCAATAAGTCTACATATATTTAAAAAAATTAACACCCGTGCAAATTGCATTCTATAGACTCATATTCAACAACAAATTATCATTTTTTCTATAGAAATATTCCTAAATTTGCACCCATTTTGCGGATGTGGCGGAATTGGTAGACGCGCTAGATTTAGGATCTAGTGCCGCGAGGCGTGGGGGTTCGAGTCCCCCCTTCCGCACTTTTTCATGATTATAAAATCTAAAAACGATCGTAGTGGAAATTAAATTGATTAAAGAGGAAAAAAGTTTTGATGCTGTTTTATCAGTCAATCTATCAATTCAAGACTTTGAAGAAGAGGCGAACACAAAATTAAAAGCTGAAAAACAAAAATTAAATCTTCCTGGTTTTCGTAAAGGGATGGTTCCTAATAGTGTAGCAAAAAAATATTTATGGGAACATGTGGTGAAAGATGCATTAGAAGCCAAGTTGGAAGACACCATTAATAGCTATTTTGATGATAATAAAATCGAAATTATAAAGCCCGCCTTACCTATCGCACCCGACAATCCTATTGATCTAAAGAATGACACTGAGTTTGAGTTCAAATATGATATCGGATTAGTAGATGAAATAATTATTGAAGAAGAAAAATTATTCAAGAAGTTGAATTCTCTTGACATTAAAATTGAGGATAAAGATCTCGATAAAGAAATTGATAAAATTCAGTTTACGTATGGAGAAAACAAACAACCAGAACAAATTGATGATGTAAATGATTACAGAGTTTTCTTGGAAATCACTGAATTAGGTGAAGATAATGAAGCTTTGGAAGATGGAATCAGTCAGAAAGTAGCCAAAAATATTGAAGAATTAAATCCCAAACTAAAAGAAGCAGTACTGGGTAAAAAGAAGGATGATCTGGTAAAAGTCAATTTACATGAAATCTTCACGGATAAAGATGAAATGGCTACCTTCCTTAATATTGAGAAGCTAACTGCTGAAGATGCAAATCCTGATTTTAATGTAAAAATCATGTCAATTAGTCATCATATTAAAGCTGAAATCAATGAGGATTTATTTGATAAAGCAACAGCTGGCAAGGCTAAAACACTGGAAGAGTTTAGAGCTCATGTTGAAGAAATGTTAATGGCAAACTACGTTAAGAGTAGTGAAAACATGCTTTTTGATGACATTACCCAAGTAATGATTGACAAAGTTAAGCTGGATATGCCTGTTAAATTTCTGGACAGATTGTTTGACGAAGAATTTAAAGACAAGAAAAAAGATCTTTCGGCAGAAGACTTGCAGAAAGAAAGAGCAGAATTTGGTAAGAAAATAAAATGGTCACTCATTACAAAAAACATTTCTGAGAAAAACAAAATCGAAATAAATGAACAGGAAATTGTTCAAGAGGCCTACTTATTTATCAATAGTTACTTTATGCAATACGGAATGACCGGTATTACAGATGATCAGATGCAAAATTATTTGACAGATTATCTGAAAAACCAAAATAACGTAATGTATATGAAAGAAAGAGTAATGGTTAACAAAGTGCTTGAGAAACTCAAAGCTGACAATGAGTTTAAAGCAAAACAAGTAACCATCGAGGAGTTTAAGAAAATTCACGAAGAAAAACATCAACATGACTGATTATAAAAAAGAGTTTGATAATTACGCTATAAAACATGCTGGAATAAGTGGAAGTACACTTGATCAGTTTCACAAAGTAAATAGCTATATTACACCAAATATCATTGAAGAACGTCCATTAAACATTGTTACTATGGATGTATTTTCACGATTAATGATGGATAGAATTATCTTTTTAGGTGTTCCTATTTATGATGATGTTGCAAACATTATCCAGGCACAACTTCTTTTTCTGGAATCAATTGATCCAAAGCGCGATATTCAAATATACATCAATAGCCCTGGGGGTTCTGTGTATGCTGGCTTGGGTATTTATGATACCATGCAGTATATCAATCCAGAGATTGCTACTATATGCACGGGTATGGCCGCATCAATGGCAGCCATATTATTGAGTTCAGGTGCAAAAGACAAACGTTTTGCCTTAAAGCATTCCAGAGTTATGATTCATCAACCCATGGGAGGAGTTCAAGGACAGGCAACAGATATTGAAATAACAGCCCGAGAGATTCTTAAATTGAAAGACGAGCTATATCAAATTTTGTCTTTACACACCGGTCAGGATGTAAAGAAAGTTGAAGGTGATGCTGATAGAGATTTCTGGATGAAATCGGAAGAAGCAAAGACTTATGGTATGATCGATGAAATTCTCACAAAGAGTCAAGGAAAGTAATAAGAATGGCTGATCAATGTTCCTTTTGTGGAAGAGTCCGAAATGATGTTAACATCCTTATTAAAGGAAAAGAAGGTCATATTTGCAATTTTTGTGCTGGCGAGGCAGATAAAATTGCTAAAACCGAAATTGGCAGAAACCAACAAAGAGATTTTTCCAAAAACATCCCAAAACCAAAGGAAATTACAGAATTTTTGGATCAGTATGTCATTGGTCAGGATCATGCAAAGAAAGTTATTTCCGTAGCTGTTTACAATCATTTTAAAAGGTTGCAAAACAATTTCTCAGAAGATGAGATAGAAATTGATAAGTCAAATATAATTTTAGTAGGTAGTACGGGAACAGGTAAAACGTTATTGGCACAAACAATTGCCAAAATGCTAGATGTTCCTTTTTGTATTGCCGATGCTACTATAATTACCGAAGCTGGTTATGTTGGTGAAGATGTTGAAGCAATTCTAACACGTTTGCTGGAATCTGCTGATTACAATCCTAAAGCAGCCGAAACGGGCATCGTATACATAGACGAATTAGACAAAATAGCTCGTAAGAGTGACAATCCTTCAATTACCCGCGATGTATCAGGAGAGGGTGTTCAGCAAGCTTTGTTGAAATTATTGGAAGGTCATGTTATCAATGTCCCTCCTAAAGGAGGACGTAAACATCCTGAGCAGGAGTTTGTTAAAATCAACACCAAGAACATACTTTTCATTTGTGGTGGTGCTTTCGATGGTCTTGAGCGCATTATTTTGGATCGTATTAACAAGCAAAGTATAGGATTCAAATCAGTTGTTAAAGAAAAGAACAACTTTGACAATCCATTTCGCTATACCACGCCTCATGATTTAAGGCGTTTTGGCTTAATACCTGAACTCATTGGGCGACTTCCTGTTGTAACATATTTGAACCCATTGGATGAAGAGGCATTGTTTAAAATTCTTACCGAGCCAAAGAATGCTTTAACAAAGCAGTATCATAAGTTATTTGCACTGGAAGATGTTAAGTTTTCAATCAATCAGAATGCATTGGAATATATTGCAAAAACGGCTATTGACATGAAAACAGGTGCCAGAAGTCTACGATCATTATGTGAGCACATCATGCTTGATGCAATGTATGAACTTCCATCAGATTCCACTAAGAAAGAATTCAAAGTGAATTTGAATTACGTAAAAAAGAAATTGGATGAGTTAAAACTTGTTCAATCAAACGAAGCCTGATCAAAATCCCAAATCGGAAATTCTTTTAATGGAACTTGTTCCTTAAAGAAGATTTTTGTCGTTTCCTGAAAAGAGCTGGTATAATCTGAAACATAGAAATTATGCTCAACAGCGCTACCTGATTCATTCATGATATCGTATTTTGTCAAGATACTTTTAACTTCTTGAGCGACAATATCCGTACTATCTAACACTTCTACCTTACCTTTATAGTAAGCGTTAATTTCTTTTTTAATCAAAGGATAATGCGTGCAGCCTAAAATCAGACTATCAACATCACGAATAGTTTTTCGCGATAAATAGTCATTAATAACAGCCTTGCTTATATTATTATTAAAAAAGCCCTCTTCTATCATTTGTGCTAAAAGAGGAGTAGCCATACTCGATACTTCAATTGTAGAATCTAACTCCTTGATTTTTTTTGGATATGCCCTCGAAGAAATAGTTCGTTTTGTTCCGATTATCCCAATAGATTGTGATTGAATTTTGTGCACTGCATACTGAACAACCGGATCAATTACATTCATGATAATACTACGATCACCGTATTTTTTATTAACTGCCGTATAAGCGACAGAAGATGCCGTATTGCACGCAATAACCACCACTTTACAAGAACGTTTAAGCAGTAACTCAACTATTTTGTCAGAATAATGTTTTACTGCTTTTGCAGATTTATTTCCATATGGTAGGTGAGCTGTATCGCCAAAAAAAATAATCTCTTCATTTGGCAAGAGCTTTGAGATGGAATGTGCTATGGTCAAGCCACCTATTCCAGAATCAAATATTCCAATTGGCTTATTCGAAGGCACAGATACTATTTATTTTCAAGACCGAGTTTCTTCTTAACAAAAGAAGTAACATTATCAGAATCTTTGGAAAACAATACGGATCCTCCAGATGTGTCAAGAATATAATCGTAATTTTTCTCTTTAGCTACTTCTTCTACTGCAGCTTTAACTTTATCCAAAATTGGTTGCAATAGCGCTTTTTCTTTTTCGGACAATTCATTTGTTGCTTCTTCCTGGAATACTTTAATTCGCTCTTCTAATTGCATAATCTCAGTTTCCTTATCTTTCTTAACAGCATTGGTCCAATTTGGTGCCTTTTGCTCGTAATCAGCAATTTTCAATCGATACTCATTAACCAAAACATCCACCTGCGCTTCCAGTTCTTTTTGATATACCATTAAACTTTGTTTTGCAGTTTCGACCTCAGGAAGTGTTGCAAGCAGCTGTGACGTATTAATATGTCCAATTTTAATATTTTGGGCACTAACACCTATACTAAATAAAATGAGCATTACTGCAATTACATTCTTAATGGCTTTCATATTTTGATTTTTATTTTTTTGAAAAGGCAAAAATAGGACTTATTATGAGAAATTTATATAGTTTATTTCTCGATATTTTCAATCCCAAGAATTTCCAGAACCTCATCACTTCGATCATACTTCGCATTAACAAAAAGCATTGTTACTGCACCAGATTTGTCGAAAACGAAATCAATTCCTTCGTTTTGAGCAAGTTTTTGAATAGCATCAAATACCTTATCTTGGATAGGTTTAATTAATTCTTTTCTCTTTTTAAATAAATCACCCTCTTTACCAAATTTGGCTTCCTTTAATTTATTTAATTCATCCTCTTTCTTTAAGATTTCGTTCTCACGCTTTTTTCTTATTTCGTCTGGGAGCAAAACTTGTTCAGCTTGATAGGCATTATAAAGATTGTCCACTTCCTGAACTTTAACACGAATTTCAGCTTTCCAATTTTCAGCTAATTCATCTAACTGCTTTTGGGCTGATTTATATTCTGGTATTTTATCCAGTATATATTCTGTATCCACATAGGAAAAACTTTGTGCAAAAGAAATGTTTGATGTAAAGAGAGCTAATAATAAAATGGAGGTTGTAATTTTGAGTGACTTCATGATTGTGTTATTTTTATTTACTAAAAGTACATAAAAAGTGCCAAAGCAAAATTTAGAATTGCTGGCCGATAGAAATATGGAACTGACCTTTGTTGGCAGCAGGACTCCCAGGAACGTCATCAAAGCCATATCCCCAGTCAAAGCCAAGTAATCCAAACATAGGCATAAAGATCCTGACACCTGCTCCTAAAGACCTGTAGACGCTAAATGGATTGTACTCCTTGAAATTTATCCAGCTATTACCAGCTTCAGCAAATACGAGAGCATATATTGTTGCACTTGGATTTAATGAAAATGGATATCGGACTTCCAATGTGTATTTATTAAAAATAGTTCCACCTATTTCATCATTTTTTTCAGCAGTAAGTGAATTGTTCTCATAGCCTCTTAAAGCGATTAGCTCACGTCCATCCAAATTATATCCTGACAAACCATCACCTCCAACGTAAAAACGCTCAAAGGGTGTAATACCAATCGATCTATTGTACATTCCCAAAAATCCCATATCGATACCAACATGTGCGACTAATTTGTCAAAAACAGTTAAATACCAAGCAGCATCAAAACGCCATTTATGATATTCCATCCATCTAAATTTCTCTTGTTGAGAGGCATTTGTATAATCCTTATTTGAAAATAAAGAATATGGCGGAGAAGCTTGAGCTGATAAAGAAAATGAAGAACCTTTTCTAGGGTATATTGGTGGATCAACGGAATTTCTGGCTAAAACAATTTTTGCATTCAAATTATTTGAATAACCATCAGTAAACGTAAATTCATATTGATAATTATTCAGATCATAGCGTTGATAGGTAATTGCCGAATATAAAGTAAAGAAGTCATCTGGAAATTTTAGTCTTTTACCTAATCCTACTGTAGCACCTGTAATTTTAATCTGTTGAAAATCAGGATTATCTTTACTTATACCGTTTGATTGAAAAGATTGATACAAACTCAAAGTAAATGAATTTGGCTTCTTACCACCAAACCATGGCTCTGTAAATGAAAAGTTGAATGAACTATAATATTTTGCATTGGATTGAAAACGAATACTTAAACGTTGTCCATCACCTGCAGGCAAAGGTCTCCAGGCTTTTGGTTTAAACATCTTTTTTGTAGAAAAGTTGGAAAACACGAATCCTAAACTACCAACAAACTGACCGGCACCCCATCCTCCTTGTAACTGGAATTGATCAGAAGGTTTTTCTACCACTTTATACTCCAAAGCAACCGTACCGTTTTCAGGATCAGGAGTTGGAATAACATTCATTTGTTCAGGATCAAAATAACCCAGTTGATTTAATTCTCTTTGAGAACGAATAATATCCGCACGACTGAACTTTTCACCCGGTCTCGTTCTTAATTCTCTGAGAATAACATGATCGCTTGTACGTAAATTACCAGAAATAGTTACTGAGCTTATTGTGGCCTGAGGGCCTTCAAATAATCGTATTTCCAAATCAATACTATCTTTTTCAACACCTATTTCTACAGGTACTACTGAGAAAAACAAGTATCCATTATCCATATATAGGGAAGATATATCAATACCGGTTGGACTCATGTGAAGTTTTTGTTCTAATAAATCAGGATTATAAACATCACCCTTCATAATCCCTAAAACTGCGTCCAAATCCTTTACTGTATATTTTGTATTTCCTGTCCATACAATATTCCTGAAATAATATTGCCCACCCTCTTCAATTTGTATTTTGATTCGAATAAACTCATTATTTACAAACGAAACAGAATCATAGACAATTCTTGCATCCCGATAGCCTAAAGTATTATAATGTCCAATAATACGCTCTTTGTCTTCTTCATACAGAGTCTCTATATATTTTGACGTACGAAATATATTCCATTTATTGTATTGTTTTGTTTTCTTGAGTAAGCTATTAATCTTTCGATCTTTAACAATGGAATTGCCTTCCACAATTAATTCCCCAATCCGAATCTTACTATTTTTGGCTATTTTTATATTTAATTGAACACTATTTTTAGCAAAGAGGGTATCCCCTGTTTGACTTATTTCTATAGATGGATTGTAATATCCTTTGTCAATAAAATATTCTTTAACCTGATTCGTGACATTTTGCAACAGCTGTTGTGTAACGATTTCTCCCTGAACCAAAGAAATTTTCTCCTTGATTTTTTCAGCTTCGGATTTTGAAACACCATCTAGAGAGTATCGGCTAAGTCGAGGTCGTGTTTTAACATCAATGGTTAAATATACATTTTCGCCACTTAGGCTATCGACATATAAAATAACATTTGAAAACAATTTCTGTTTCCATAAATTCCGAATGGCCTGGCTTATTTCATCACCTGGAATATAAACTTCTTTTCCGACTGAAAGACCAGAATATGCTACAATAATAACCCGATCAATATTAGCGTCTCCACTAACATTAATAGATTGAATTTTATACTTTTTAGGAAATGTGTAATCGAAATCTTCGACACTAACCTGAGTAAAACTTTTTACACAAATAAAGGTAAAAACTAAAAGGGCTAATTTAACTTTCATCATGAGATAATAATTGTTCACTTACTTTACCAAACCTTCTTTCTCGATTTTGGTAGTCAACAATAGCTTGGTAATAGTCTTCCTTTGAAAACTCAGGCCACTTTTTTGAGGTGAAATAAAACTCTGAGTAAGCTAATTCCCAGAGTAAAAAATTGCTGATTCTATATTCTCCACTAGTCCGTATTAAAAGCTCTGGATCAGGAAAATCAGCAGTAGAAAGGTAACTTTTAAATAAATCCTCAGTAATAGGTTGATTCTCATTCACAGAAGAGTCATTTTTTATTTTTGTTACCGCATTCATTATATCCCATCTGGAGCTATAGCTTAATGCTATTACAACTTTCAAGCCAGTATTATTCTTGGTTAATTCAATCGCATTTTGAACTTCTTCCAATGTTTTTTTGGGAATTTTGTCCAGATCGCCAATAACATGAATTGATGCATTGTTTTTGTTCAATTCTTCTAATTCTTTTCGAATGGTAACCACCAACAAATTCATTAAAGCACTCACTTCTCTCTGAGGTCTTTTCCAGTTCTCTTTGGAGAAGGTATAAAGAGTTAAATATTTCAGTTTCAGTTCTACACTTGCTTCAATAATTTGACGAACAGTTTTTACGCCTGCTTGATGACCAAAAATCCGATTTTTATTATTTTCTTTAGCCCATCTTCCATTGCCATCCATAATGATAGCAATATGATTTGGAAGCTTTTCTAAATTGATTTTATTTAAATAATTTGGGATCATTTGGACCTGTAACTTTGAAGCGCAAATGTACTAAAATTCGAAACAAACCTTGTTTCTGATTTGAAAAGATAAACCGACTCCGGTAAACATATACCAATCAATTAAATCAGGCCTCCCGCGCTGTTTTCCGTCATAACCAATGGAGGTCGAAGATCTGTCAGACAACTCAGATGCTATTGGACCATACGCATTTTGAAGTATATCTATATTATAATAGGTGGTGCTTACGTCATCCAAATAATCAGTAAACGTATATCTAAAGCCATAACTAATGGTTAGATTTATGGACTTATTCACTTTGAATTTAATACCTCCTCCTAGAGGAATAGCAAATTGATATAAGGAATATGCACTTTTGTTTGATTCTAAATGCACTCCTTCAGTGTCAAGGCCAGCTAACTTAATAATGTTTTGATTGTACTGTGTGCGTGGTTCATACAAAAAACCAGCTCCTCCAATAAAGGCATATGGAGTAAACTTATTGGGATGAATTCCCAGTCCAAAAGGGAAAAAATTAAACTCAAATAGATAGGAAAACTCTGTAATAGTTGTAAAAAAACTTAGATTTCGAATCTCAAGATGTTTGAAATTATTATCATTTCCTGAAATTTGCCCTTGAACAAAAGCGAATGTATGCGAAATAAATGGATTAACATTTTTCTTTATGAATAGGCCACTGGCCATCTTCGTTTCAGAAAAAACGATTTCAGGTGCTAAGTCACCAATATAATTAGCGCCTCCAAGCTGAAAACCAACTTCCCAGTTTTGTGCATTCACAAAAACTGGAAGCATCAGAATTAGTAATGTTATTTTTATCTTGAACATACTATTTCCAATAACATCAGATAATGAAAAATATTACTATTTATGTTAATTATTTTTGTCCTAATATCCTAAACAGCCTCTGGGTAGCAAAGAATAAGTAAATGTAAATCCAGCAAAATAATACCAATCTTTTGCGTCTGGGCTTCCTCGAGGATCATCTTCTGACTTTTCAATCAACTCATCTCCTATTTCTCCAGTTCGATTAGAAAGCTTTACGGCTATAAGCCCATTTCTATACAGTAAGTCTTTTAAGTCTACATAGTTAGTACTAACATCATCTAAGTAATCTGTAAACGTTTTACGAGCGCTTAATTCACAGCCAATATTAATGTTTTTTCCAATTGAGTATTTCCAACCAAAGCCAAACGGAATCACTATTTGCGTTAGTTTATACCTTCTGTCGAAATATTCAGGAACATTCAAATATTGACCTTCTGTGCCTAATGGCTGCAAATTAGTCCATTTCTCATTATACAATGCTTGAGGGTTGAATCTCAACAGCGAAACACCAGCAAAAATATAGGGCGATGACTTATAGGTAAAATGATTAGTTCTATATCCCAAAATATTAAACTCGGGTTGAATGCCAATATCTAAAACTGTTGATCTAAAACTTAAATTACGCGACCACTGCCGATGATAATACTTCTTTGCATTTTCATCTGAACCAGAAATCATTCCCTTGATAATATTTCCTTTTAGAGTGAGATAGCGGTTAATGTTATATCGAATAATTCCACCATATGCAAAATGAGTTTCATTCATTTTAATGGCACTTTCTGAAAAGTCACCATTATAATTGGATGCACCTGTAAATACACCAATTTCCCAAAATTGAGCATATAAAAAAACTGGAAAAAAAAGGAAAGCTGACAGAACGATTTTTTTCATGAATCAGTATTTAATTTACCAAAAACAAAGATAAATTAATTTTAAGCAATAATTCCAGAAACAATAATAAAATGATTTGAATGGGGAGGCAATTAGATTAATTAAAATCTATAGCAAGCGTTCGGTAGTATAGAATAAGAAATAGTAAATCCAGTAAAAATGTAAAAATCATTATTAGTTGGATCACCTCTGTCTTCAGCCGAACTGAAATCCAATCTTGTACCAAGAAATTCTTCAGTACGATTAGCGAGAACATCAGCAATTGCTATATTCTCGCCATTAATTTCAACCAATCCATGAGTAGCACTTAATATTTCTGGTTCTACATAGGTTTTACTTACATCGTCCAGATAATCTGTAAATGTAACTCTGACCCCAAGTTCATAACCAATATTCCAATAACGATTAATAGCATATTTCCATCCGAATCCCATTGGGATACACAATTGGGTCAATGCATATTTTTCTCTATCGTTATATTTGGTTGTTCCTTGTCCTTCAGTACCCAATGGTTGAAGGTTAAACCACTCACCCCGATATTCTGCTTTTGGATTAAATCGAAAAACAGATACTCCAAAAAGCAAATAGGGTGAACTATTATACCTGGGATGCGGAGAGCTATAGCCTAATAAATTGATTTCAGTCTGAACTCCTACATCTAGCAAAGATGATTTAAAACTTAGGTTCCTCGTTTTTTGCTGAAGGCTAGAAGAATTTGCATCATCTCCAGAAATAGTTCCATAGAACCCATTTACCTTTACAGAAAACCATTGATTTACATTATACCTAACAATGGCTCCTGTTGCAGGATGGAGCTCCTTGATGTCAATTCCAGATTGTACAAGATCACCAGAATAACTACTGACGCCACCAAATACGCCTACCTCCCAATATTGGGCATTGGAAATAAAAGGAATACTTAGTAGGATTAACAGTAGGAGTTTTCGCACGAAAATGGTCTATGAATTATTAGAACCAGAAACAAGTATTTTTTCTGAATGTTTTTGAAATGGAGAATCCAAACCACATATAAGCATCGTTAGCTTCCGGGTTACCTCTTGGAAAAGCTTCATTAGCAGCATTTGGACGTGATGAAGTAAATACACCACCAGCTATTGTCCCAAGTCTATCAGACAATTGAACAGCTGCTGCATCATTTGGATCTGCCATATTAAAATCAGTATAATCTGGCCATTCACCTCCAAAATCATCTAAATGATCTGTAAATGTTTTGTTCTGACTTACATACAATGCAATATTCCATAAATAGAGATTCAATTGTTTACTGCTTCTTGGCCTTTTGAAACTATATTTAACTCCAAAACCATAAGGTATAGAAATCTGGGTTAGAGCATATTTAGCTTCGTAGCCAGGCTTGCCTTGACCTTCCGTGCCTAAAGGCTGTAATTCATAAACGGTACCGTTTAATACGCCTTTTGGATTAAAATTAAACACACTAACTCCAGTAAAAATATAGGGAGACCAGTTTCTTAATTTATTACCACTTATAAAGGGCAAAATGTTATATTCAATCTGACCATGAAAATCCAGTAAGTGAGAATAAAACTGACCTTCTCTACTCCAGGCAGCTCCTACTTGTGCAGGATCTTTATCTCCATCATAGCCTTCGATTTTACCATAATACAATCCACCTTTGAAATTAAATCTAGGAGTAAAATAATATCTAAAAAAGGCTCCTCCGCCTAATTTACTCTGATTCCAGGAAACATGCTTCCATGTCAGGTCTCCTAAATACTCAGTTACACCCAGGTAAACACCGACTTCTTTATCTTGAGAATGAACATTATGGCTCATTCCTATTACAAATATAATCGCAACAAATACTTTCAATAATTGTTTCATCACTTTATTTTTACGACTGTTAGATTTAACAAAAATAATACAGAATAGAATTATAACAAAAATAAAAACAAATTATTAATAATTCAAACATTTCTACTATCAATTCCCCAATTAAGTTTTTCTCTTATTATATCACTGAATTTCATATCATTAAGCCTTACTAATTGAATATTAAAGGGGGCTTTCTTCAATTTTAATTTATATGTTTCATCGACTATTTTATATCTTGAATCCAATGAAATTAAAAAACCGCCTTCTCTGCTATTTATTTCAAATGAAAGCTCAACATTGTCTGGAACGATGACAGGCCTAACGTTTAAGTTATGTGGAGCCACAGGTGTAATGACAAAATTACTTGCTTCTGGGTATACAATAGGGCCACCACAACTCATTGAATAAGCAGTTGATCCGGTTGGAGTTGCCACGATCAGACCATCGCCCCAATATTTATTAAAAAACTCTCCGTTTAAATACGTAGTAATAGCTGTTAAAGATGAATTGTCCCTTTTATGAATTGTAAAATCATTTAAGGCATAGCGATCTTCCTTAAATAAAGGAGCTGACGTTTCTAATTCAATAACAGATCTGCTTTCAATAATAAATTTATTATTAATTAAAGCTTGGATAACACTGTCTATTTCATCAATAGAATTATTCGCAAGGAATCCTAATCGCCCAATATTGAATCCAAGAACTGGAATATTAGAATCTTTAACAAAAAGTAATGTATTCAGAAAAGTACCATCTCCTCCAATACTGATCATAAAATCTACTTTATGTCGAATTAGTTCTGAATAGTTTTTATAAACAATACGATCATCCTTAGCCTTAAAATTATTAGTTAATGCTACTTGTAAATCTTCATGCAAAACCAACTCTATATTGTTTGTTGTCAGGCAGTTAATAATATCCATATAAACTTGAATATTATTTTCTAAAATCCCTTTTGAATAAAGTGCTACTTTCATCACAATTCTGATCTAATTATTCCTCACTTCTGATAACTCCAAATTTAAGTAAAAGAAAGTTCATTCAACCATCTGCTTTTAATTAAAATAGTCCTTTTATTTTTTAACTTTGTATTAAATGAGAATACAAGAGAACTCAGTTTATGAGTAGAATTAGCAGGTATAAGAAATTTATAGATATTGAAGACGTTATTAAGTCGAAAAGCGAATTTTTACTGAAAATTACGCCTAAAATTATTATTCGTTGGATTAGAAGAGTTTTGCATGAAGAAGATTTAAATTCTGCTATTAAAAATAATATTGACAAACATGGGCACGACTTTGCACAAGCCATATGTGATGAATTTGGAGCAAAACTATTTATTAAAGGAGAATTACCAAAAGCCTTAAATGAAAGATTCATTATGGTTTCCAATCATCCCCTTGGAGGATTGGACGGCTTGGCGCTAATTGCCACTATTGGAAAAATCCGAAAAGATTTAAAATTTATAGTGAATGACCTTTTATTATTTGTTGAGAATCTTAAAAACGTATTTCTACCTGTTAATAAAATTGGATCAAGTCCCAAAGAAGCATTAAGGATCATTAATAATGCTTATCAATCAAATGAATTGTTGTTAACTTTCCCATTTGGATTGGTATCCAGACGAAAAAAAGGCATTATTCAAGATCTCGAATGGAAAAAAAGTTTTATTACCAAAGCAAAGCAAACCAGCAGACATATTATACCTATCCATATAAACGGACGGAATTCTAATTTTTTCTATAATTTATCAAACCTTAGAAGATTTCTAAAAATTAAAATAAATATAGAAATGTTTTTTTTGGTCAATGAAATGTATAAACAAAAAGATCAGAATATTACCATCACCTTTGGTAAACCTATTCCTATATCAACATTTGATAATACATATAGTGAGACTGAATGGGCTGAGAAATTACGTAAGTTTGTGTATGATTTAGCAATCGATCCTGGCAAATCCTTTCAAGCTTAATCGGTGAAATTTTAACGAACTTATGAAAGAAATTATTCAACCTATAGAAAAGAGTCTTCTAAAAAAAGAATTGAACGAAGACAGGTTTCTCAGAAATACAAATAATGGGAACAATGAGATTTATATTATCACACATCATGACTCCCCAAATACATTACAGGAAATTGGACGACTAAGGGAAATAAGTTTTCGAGATGCGGGCGGGGGAACAGGTAAAAGCATCGATTTAGATGATTATGATACTGCTCAAACACCTTACAAGCAGCTTATTGTCTGGGATCCTGAGGATGAAGAAATTGTAGGTGGTTATCGATTTATTCATTGTAAAGATGTAGCACTTGATTCAAATGGGCAACCCCTGTTAGCTACTTCAGGATTATTTAATTTCAGTGAAACATTTATTAAAGACTATATCCCTTACACTGTTGAGCTCGGGCGTTCTTTCGTGCAGCCTTTGTATCAACTCACTTACAATTTTAGAAAAGGGATGTATTCTCTTGATAATTTGTGGGATGGCTTAGGTGCTATTGTTGTTAATGATCCACAAATTAAATACTACTTTGGTAAAATTACCATGTATCCTCGTTTTAATATTTGTGCACGAGATATGATTCTTTTTTTCTTGTCAAAATATTTTGAAGATAAAAGCAAACTAGTAATACCGATTAATCCAATAACCTTTCAAACTGAGATTAAAAAATTAGAACATACATTTTATGGGGAGACTTTTCAGGATGATTATAAAATATTGGTTCAGGAAGTAAGACGATTGAAGGAAAACATTCCTCCACTCGTTAATGCATACATGAATCTTTCTGCGACCATGCATTATTTTGGAACTGCCATCAATAACTCATTTGGTGATGTTGAAGAATCGGGAATTATAATTGCAATTGACGATATTTATGATATTAAAAAAGATCGTCACCTTTCAACATATAAAAAAGAAGATAAACCTGCTAGCAAAGTTTAATTAAAGCGAATTAGCTATATTTTCAAAGAAATCTTCAACCTGTTCTATGCTTCCTTTTGCATCCTCTTTATATCCAGTAAAGAAAGAGATTATTTGAGGTGAGACCGGCTCCAAATAGCGATAACTAATGGATTCATTTTTCATTTTCGCTGGAATCACATCCACCTGATCCGTAATCCATAATAACAAACTAAATAATAAAACAACTTTAACGAACCCAAATAAAGCACCAGCAAGTCGATTAAAGATATTCAACTGTGCAGTTTTTATTATTCGCTGGAGAAGCTTAGCTAGTGTAATTATGGCGAGAAAAATGCCCAGAAAAACTACGATATAAGCAATATAAGGGAGCCATTTTGAATTTAATTCCATACCAGAATTGATTAGCAACTTATTCGAAAGTTGCATAGCTCCAATTATTGCAATAATAAAAGCCAAAACCGATAAAACTTCAATAATAAGACCTTTTCGAAATCCTGTTATCAAGAAATAAAGCAAAGGAATCAAGAAAATTATATCTAGTGTGTTCATGCTGAGAGCAACTTTTTTACGACTTCTGAAATTGTTTTACCATCGGCCCTACCAGCAAGTTTTCCCATTGCCAAGGGCATAACTTTCTTTAGGTCAGCCATGCTTGAAGCTCCCGTTTCAGAAATTATTACTTTAACAATATCTTCGATTTCTTTTAGCGAAATTTGTTTCGGTAAATATTTTGTTATCACTTCCAGCTCGTCCGATTCTTCCTGCACTAAATCTTCTCTATTTTGTTTTTTATATACCTCAATTGATTCCTTCCTTTGTTTTACCAAACGCTGCAACAATTGAATTTCATCTTTTTCTGATATCTCATCTCCAGTTCCCTGAGTTTTTAACAACAATATAGCAGATTTAATTGCTCTAATAGCACGCAATCCTGCTTGATCTTTAGCTTTCATTGCCTCTTTAAGATCAGTATTAATAGTATCACTTAATGTCATAATCTTTCTTTTAATACAAAATTAATTCATTCAATCTGAAAATAACAATCCTATTATTAATAAAAAAAGGGTTGCCTGTTAAGACAACCCTGTATAGATATTATTACAAATGATTAAACTACACCTTGTGCAAGCATAGCATCAGCAACTTTCACAAATCCACCGATGTTAGCACCTTTTACATAGTCAATATAATCACCTTCCTTGCCATATTTCACACAAGTTTCGTGAATATTGATCATGATTTGATGAAGTTTTGAATCAACTTCTTCTCTTGTCCATGATAAACGAAGTGAGTTTTGGCTCATTTCTAAACCTGAAGTTGCTACACCACCAGCGTTAGCTGCTTTACCAGGACCAAAGAGGATCTTAGCATCTTGATATACAAGAATAGCTTCAGGAGTAGAAGGCATGTTAGCTCCTTCTGATACAACGAAACAACCATTAGCGATAAGTTTTTTAGCATCATCACCATCGATTTCATTTTGTGTTGCACTTGGTAAAGCAACATCACATTTAACTTCCCAAGGTCTTTTACCTTCAACGTATGTACAGCCATATTTGTCAGCATATTCCTTAATACGTCCACGCTTAACATTTTTAAGCTCCATAACAAAAGCAAGTTTCTCAGCATCAATTCCTGCTGGATCATAAATGTAACCAGCTGAATCGGACAATGTAACTACTTTACCACCAAACTCAGTTGCTTTTTGTGTTGCATATTGTGCAACATTACCTGAACCAGATACTGTAACAATTTTACCTTCAAAGCTATCACCACGAGTTTTAAGCATTTCTTTTGCAAAATATACCTGACCATAACCTGTAGCTTCTGGGCGAATTAAACTTCCACCCCACTCAATTCCTTTACCTGTAAGAACTCCAGTAAATTCATTTCTGATTCTTTTGTACTGACCAAACATGAATCCAATTTCTCTTCCACCTACACCAATATCTCCTGCAGGAACATCAGTATTAGGACCAATATGCCTACATAACTCAGTCATTAAGCTTTGGCAGAAACGCATTACTTCATTGTCTGATTTACCTTTAGGATCGAAATCAGATCCACCTTTACCACCACCCATTGGTAATGTTGTCAAACTGTTCTTTAGTACTTGCTCAAATGCAAGAAACTTAAGAATACCCAGGTTTACAGTTGGATGAAATCTCATTCCACCTTTATAAGGTCCAATTGCACTATTCATTTCAATTCTGAAACCTCGATTAATTTGTACTTCGCCCTTGTCATCCAACCAAGGAATACGAAATATAATTACTCTTTCAGGCTCTGCAATTCTTTCAAGAATTTTTGCAGACTTGTACTTTGGGTTTTCTTCAATATAAGGGACAAGAGTTTCAGCAACTTCTTCAACTGCCTGATGGAACTCTACTTCACCTTGATTTTTGGCAATAATTTTTGCCATAAATTCTTTAACCTTGTTATCCATTTTAATATGATTTAATTTTAATGTGTTAAAAAACGAGCAACAATATTATAAATTTATTTTCACAAACAAGAATAATATAGAATTATTATTGTTAATTCGATAACAGTATGCAAACAACTGATATTCTGAATATTTAAACATTGTAAATTGCATATGATTCATCTCTGATAATTAATCAGAAATAATTTAAAAATATTGAAAAATATGTGGAAAACAAGCGATTAAGATTAACTGATTATTTGTTAATTTGTGGACTACAAAAAAATTGGTATTACATCAGATAATCAACTATGGATTTAATTGACCAGAACGGTTCATCCCTTAAAAAACTAATTAGATTTTTTGAACAGCAATCTAAAGCTGACGATTATTCTTTTTTTGAAATATCGGATTTTCAATCCATTATTAAATATTACCTCAATTTAAACAATAAAGATAAAGCATTGGCAACTGCTATTGTTGCCCTAAAAAACTATCCCTATAGTATTCCATTGTTACTTTCCAAAGCAGAGTTGCTCATTTCGAAAACAGAACATGAAGAGGCTTTAGATTTATTGGAACGTGCTGAATTAATTTCTTCCAATAATCCAAAAATTCAGTTTTTATTAGGTAAGGTCTATTTTGAACTTGGCGAAAAAGAAGATGCCATACAACACCTTGACCATGCATTAAGATTAGATAATACGAATAGACTTGAACTAACATACATGAAAGCCCTCGTTTATCTGCAACATGAAAACTTTGGAGAAGCGATGCACTTATTGCAAAAAACAGTTCAAGAAGATATCAAAAACGAAGAAGCAATTATTGAATTTGCGCAATGCTATGAGGTGATTGACGAAGCTGAAAATGCTGTGAAAGCATATCAAAAAATTGTTGACAAAAATCCGTATTCAGACCAATTATGGAACAACTTAGGCTTGATTTACAATTTTCAAAGCCACTATGAAAAAGCTTTTGAAGCATTCGATTTGGCCTTGGCACTGAATTCAAATAATCCGAATACCTATTTTAATTTAGCAAACAACTTCCTCGATCAAACAAAATACGAAAAAGCTGTCGAGTTTTACAAAGAATCCATTCGATTTGGTCGAGAGGATTTTTTAGTATATCTACAACTTGGATATTCCTACCTCTTCCTTGAGGAGAATGAGAAGGCTAATTTATTTTTTACAAAGTCCTTAAAATTAAATGCTGAATTTCCTGACACATGGTTTGGCTTGGGTTTATCATTATCCAATAATGAAAAATACGAGGAAGCCGTTTCGCATCTTGAAAAGGCGATCAAATTATTTCCTTTCAATGACAAATATTGGTTTGAACTGGCAACTTGTTATTCCTACCTTGATAATTTTGCCAAAACACATGATGCCTTTGTTCAGGTTCTTGAATTAAACCCTTACCATACTGAAGCAGTTATTGATTTCAGTTTATACTTAAATGATCATAAAAAAACTGCTTCTGCTATAGAACGCTTAATAGATGCTATTACTTTCAACGATAAAAATGCAGAACTCTACTATATTCTTTCGGGAATAATGTATGATAATAAGCATGAGGATGCGGATTTTTATCTCGAAAAAGCATTGAAACTTGACTCCAATAAAGCGGGCCTTCTTTTTGAATATTTTCCTTTTCTTTTTTCAGAAGAAAAAATTGTAAATATAATCGATTCTCATGGAGGCTCGATAACCCTTTATTCTTAGCAATTAATGAAGCAATATTTTCTGGCAATTATTTTTACTGTTTGTGCCATTTCAGTGATTTCAAACTCAGGAAATCAGTTTAATTACGAAGAATTTATCGAAAAAAATCAAACAGCCGATAAAGCTCAACTGCTTCTTGATTCATTGTCTTTAGAAGAGAAAATCGGACAATTGATCATGATTAATGCATATACTGATGAGAAAGAAAATGATGAAGAATTAGTCAAATTCATTAAGAACTACCATGTTGGGGGCGTTCTATTCTTCCAGGGATCACCTTATAAACAAGCAAAACTCACAAATAAACTCCAATCAATTTCCAACATCCCTCTTTTTATTGCCATGGATGCAGAATGGGGGATTAGTATGCGAATGGACAGCGTATTGAATTTCCCCAGGCAAATGACTCTTGGCGCTATTCAAAATAATGAATTAATATACCAGATGGGGAAAGAGGTGGCTTATCAATGCCAGCGAATAGGAGTTCATATTAATTTTGCACCAGTAATCGATATTAATATCAATCCTAAAAATCCAATCATACATCTTCGCTCGTTTGGAGAAAACAGAGAATTAGTTACGCAAAAAGGCTTAGCCTATATGAGGGGAATGCAAGACAATAATGTAATGGCTGTAGCCAAGCATTTCCCTGGTCATGGAGATACTGATGTTGATTCTCACAAGGATCTACCAGTTATTAGTAAATCTATTGAAGATTTAGAGCGAAACGAATTATACCCTTTTTATAAATTGGTAAAAGGTGGAGTAGAAGGTATCATGGTAGCCCATCTGTATGTTCCTGCTATCGATAAAAACAATAAATTACCAACTTCAATATCGGAAAATGCTATTAACAAACTTTTGGTTAATGACATCGGTTTTTCAGGTTTGATTTTTACTGATGCATTGAATATGAAGGGAGTTTCCCGTGATTTTAAATCAGGGATTAAGGAAGTTAAAGCCTTGCAGGCAGGAAACGATATTTTGCTTTTTCCTGAAGATATCGAAAAAGCAGTATCTGCAATCAAAAAATCAATTGCAAAAGGCCTTATATCTGAGGAATTAATAAATTACAAGGTTAAAAAAGTATTGATTTCAAAAATCAATCATGGTTTGTTTGCTGAGAAGAAAATTATCCTTGAAAACCTAACCTCAGATTTAAATAATTCCAGAACACGTTTATTGAAAAGACAACTAGCCGAAAAGGCAGTTACATTGGTGAAGAATGATAGCCTGACAATTCCATTCATTAATCTGGAAAATAGACATATAGCAGCTATAAACTTCGGAGGTGATTCGAACAATGATTTTCATGAGCACTTGCAGCTTTATACGCAAATTAACACATTTTCCTATCCCGCAAGTTGCAATTATGAATTACTCAATAAACTAGAACATATTGTAAATAAATACAATACACTTATAATAAGCATTCAAGATGTTGCAAAATACAATATCCGAAATTTCAACATTGATCCACGAGTGATTCATTTTATTAACTCTGTTGCTAAAGAAAAGAATGTTATCCTGGTTAATTTCGGGAGTCCTTATGCATTAAAATATTTTGATAAAGTTCAAACTATATTGCAAATAGGTGAGCAAGATATAGAATTTCAGCAAGTAGCTGCACAAGCTCTATTTGGAGGAATACCCATTACTGGCAAATTGCCGGTTACTGTAAACACAAGTATTCCATATGGAAGCGGAATATCAATTAAGAAAGCGATACGCCTAAAATATTCAACTCCTGATGAGCTTAATTTCTCGACTAAGTCAATTGCATTTATTGAAAAAATAATTGAAAATGCTATTAAAAATGAAGAAACTCCCGGATGTCAGCTACTCATCGCAAAAGGAGGAAAAGTATTTTATAGCAAGTCTTTTGGATTTCACACATATAAAAAGGAAGTAAAAGTTGAAAATTCTCACATATACGATGTAGCAAGTATAACCAAGATAGCTGCTACATTACTTCCAATAATGAAGCTGTATGAAAATAAGCAGATTGGCCTTAACGACACACTTGGAAAATATGTTAGCCGAAGTTCAAAACACAAATACGGACAAGCTACAATTCGTGAAATGCTATTACATGAAGCCGGATTTAAACCCTGGATAGCATTTTACAAAACAACAATAGATGAGAATAAAATGCAAATGCCCTATTATTATTCAAACGTATCGAATGATAGTTTTAGCATTCATGCAAATAAAAATCTCTTTGCAAATAAAGCAATTATTGATACTATTTGGGATATGATCTATAATACTGAAGTCAAGAAAAAGGGAGATTATGCCTATAGCGATCTTGATTTCATGTTCTTAAAACAGATCGTAGAAAGGGCTAGTGGTGAAGTTTTCCAAAGCCTATTAGCGAGAGATTATTATTTGCAATTGGGTATGTCTAGTACTGGTTTTAATCCCTCTACTTGGTTCAATATTCTGGATATTCCACCTACCGAAGTTGAGAATTATTTTAGGTTTGATACTGTTCAGGGGTTTGTACATGATCCTGCCGCAGCACTTTTAGGAGGAGTTGAAGGTCATGCCGGACTATTTATGAACGCCAACGACTTAGCTAAATTACTTCAAATGCTCATTAATGGTGGAGAGTACGGAGGACAAAAGTATTTCCATGCTTCCACAATAAACAAGTTTACAAATCGAAGTTCAAAAGTAAGCAGAAGAGCTCTTGGCTTTGACAAACCAGAAATGGACACATTCAAAAACTACAGCCCTACCAGTCGTAATGTGCCAGCCTCTGTTTTTGGACATACTGGTTTTACTGGCACTTGTGCATGGGCTGATCCAGAAAATGATATTATATATATTTTCTTATCCAATCGCACCTTTCCAACATCTGAAAATAAAAAACTCTGGCACAACAAAACCAGGGCAAAAATTCAAGAAGTAATTTATAATGAACTTTTAAAGTAGTTTTATATAGTCAATACTCCTAAGTTCATTTGAATTTAATATTTTAGCAAAAAACTACCATCAGTTATGGAATGCGTTGCTGAACCTGTAACTGATTCAGCAGTTCCATTAAAAGTACCTTTAATCACCTTGCCTGTTTTATTATGCTCGGTAATTACCAAGCTTCCATTTTCAATCATAAATGTTTCAGAGTTTGATACATATTGGATTCTTTTATCTCCGAATGAACTTGGGGTATATGAGCCGACATTTATTGAAGAAACAATTGATAAACCAAGAATACTATTGCTTGATTTAGTTGCGGATACCACAATTTGTCCCAATGATTCCATAGCATAAACTGATATAGGCTTCCATGATTGCCCATCAATTTTACATGTTATTGAATTATCTGTATTTGAAGGATTATAAACTTCCCCTTCAAAAGGGATGTCAGTAAAAACGCCATTGGTTACTTCAACCATATCAAATAGATTAATGCCTGTAAATGTGAACGTTCCGCTTACAAGTTTATTAGTTGCGTCAAGCTTTGTTACCTTAAGTGTTCCACCAGGAGATAGAGCATCGCTGGTTGTATATTGTCCTTGAGATCCATCTTCAACAGGCATATAAAATCCATCTCCTGAATACGCCCAATTTAAATTATACGAACCTATTTTATCGACTTTAGCTTCGACAATTATAGTTTGACCATTTTCAGCAACTCCTTTTATTGTAAGAAACTCACCTACATAATTTGCAGTTTTAGTTTTTGCTTCCCAAGCAACATCATCAATTTGAGCTGTCATTAAACCCTTTGATTCAGGCTCATTTGGTTCTTTATCACAGTTAACAATAAATAGTGGAAGAATGAAAAGAATAGGAAGAAGTTTAAAATAGTTCATAATTTGTATTTTGAGTTGGATACGAATATATTAAAAAGAATCAAATAAGAATGATGTATCTTGTTAAAAAAACTCTTTATTTGTTTTTACCGTATCGAATATTTTCACGACATTATTTCGAATTTTGCTGATCGAAATTATCAATAGACAACGTTTGACCAACAGGCCTATTTTTGCCCTCCAATGGTTTCAGCAAATCTCTAATCATTCATTTTAAGAAAGAAAAGACTTTCCGATTTATAGATGCAAAACACTTCAGCAAAAGCATTTCGTTATCAAAATTATGACAATCAAAAAAAACTATGACAAAAACTTAATCCTCTTCGTCAAAACTCAGATTAACTTTAACTCCCCATGCATTCGTTATCATCCTTATCCAATCAACCTCATTTTTGTTTAAGTCACCATCCGCCAACGCTAACTGAACTAGTTGAAGTAAAAATTTCTCTTTTTGTTCAAGAGTCAACCAATTATTTTTGTTTACAAGGTCAACATGCTTTCTGAACTCCACTTCTTTGGCAGTTAAATCCTTAATTTCTTCGTACCATAGCATAATTTCAGCCATTAAAATGGCAAAGTCACCATTGGTATATCGTTCTTTTCCAGCCCAATCGTTTACAAATTCAATCACCTTTCGGTGCTCGTCTTGCGTAAATTTGTTATCCGTCAGGTGGGCAAAACCGACAAAAATGTAACCAAAATAATGGAGGGGCTTTTTTTCTATAACCATACAATTAGATTTTTTTTAAATTGTAATTGATTAGATCAAAGTTATAAAAATTGTGAAAAGATGTTCATTTTTTGGTTATTAACTTACTCACAAAATAAAAAGCCTCTCCATTCCCATTATATAGGAAGGAGAGGCTTATATCTAAGAATGATTAATCGTCTACTTTTCCTCTTTCTCGTTTTTATCGTCTCCCTTCTTTTCTTTCTTTTCCTCGGTAATCTCTTTCTTCTCCTCAACTTTCTCTTCCTTCACCTCTTCTTCTTTCTTCTCTTCTTTCACCTCTTCGACTACTTCACTCTTAACTTCTTCAACATCAGATTTCTCTGGCGTATTTTCAACTTTTGCTTCTTCTTTTGGAGCTTCGTTTTCAGTTGAATCAGCTTTTTCTACTATTACTTCTTCAACATCATTTTCTGCAGCTACAGCAGTATCTGTTGCAGCAACTGTTGTTGCGGCAGCTTTAGAACCAGATCTTGAACGTCTTCTGGTTGATTTTTTCGTAACCTCTTTTACATATAGCTCATTAAAATCAACTAACTCAATAATACATGTTTCAGCATTATCACCCAACCGTGTACCCGTTTTTATTATTCGAGTATATCCACCTGGTCTTTCAGCGACTTTATCAGCTACTGTTGAAAACAATTCTGTAATTGCCTCCTTCTGCTTCAAATAACTGAATACTATACGCCTTGAATGCGTTGAATCAGTCTTTGACTTGGTAATAAGTGGTTCAATATACTTCCTCAACTCTTTAGCTTTTGTAACTGTAGTTGAGATTCGTTTATGCATAATAAGCGATGTTGCCATATTAGACAACATAGCCTTTCTGTGAGCTGATTTTCTACTTAAGTGTTTAAACTTCTTTCCGTGTCTCATTTCCTTACTCCTGATCTAATTTATAGCTTACTACATCCATTCCAAAGGTCAAACCTTTTTCTCTTACTAATTCTTCTATTTCAATGAGTGATTTCTTACCGAAATTTCTGAATTTCAACAAATCTCCAACATCATACTGAACCAATTCGCCTAATGTTTTGATTCCTGCAGCAGCTAAACAATTGTAAGCTCTAACAGAAAGATCCAAATCTGTCAAAGGTGTTTTCAGAAGTTTTCTCATTTGTAAGAACTTCTCATCTACTTTACGCTCTTCTTTTTTCAATTCTTCATCAAGCGTAATTTTCTCATCAGAAAATAGAACAAAATGCTGCATTAATACTTTTGCAGCTTCTTTCAGAGCATCTTCAGGATGAATAGAACCATCTGTTTTGATGTCGAAAGACAATTTCTCAAAATCTGTATTTTGTCCAACTCTATAATTTTCCACACTATATTGCACATGCTTAATAGGTGAGAAAATAGAATCGATAGTAATCATCCCAATAGGTGCATCAATTGGTTTGTTTTCTTCAATAGAAACATAACCTCTACCCCTTTTAACAGTGATTTCCATTTCAAGCTTCACACTTGGCTCCATGTTACAAATCACCATTTCGGGATTTAAAACTTTAAAGCTATTGGAAGCTTTACCGATATCTTCTGCAGTAAATTGCTTTTTGCCACTCAAAGAAACAAAAACACGCTCTTCTTGCTCATCAGTAATCGGCTTAAATCTAATTTGCTTCAGATTGAGAATAATATTTACGACATCTTCAACAACACCAGTAATGGTCGAAAACTCTTGCTCAACACCATTGATTTTTACATTGGTAATAGCAAAACCTTCCAGTGAAGAAAGAAGAACTCTTCTCAATCCGTTTCCAATAGTTACTCCATAACCTTTTTCCAAAGGATAAAATTCGAATAATCCGTGAAAATCGGATGCTTTTTGCATGACAACCTTGTCAGGTTTTTGAAATGGAATTAATCCCATAATTTTTTTTTATTAAATTATTGCTTAGAATAAAACTCGACAATTAAGTTTTCCCTGATGTTTTCAGGAATATCTCCTCTTTCAGGATAGCTAACAAATTTACCTGATTTGCTATCCAGATCCCACTCAAACCAGCTAACAGCATTTTTTCTTGCTGCTAAGGAGTCCTGAATACATTCCAGTGACTTTGACTTTTCGCGCACACCAACCACATCTCCAGGACGTAAACTAAAAGAAGCAATATTTACAACTTTATCATTTACAACTATATGCTTATGCAACACGAGTTGACGAGCACCAGCTCTGGTTGGAGAAATACCTAATCTAAATACTGCATTATCCAATCTTGCTTCAAGAAATTTCAACAGATTATCACCTGTTTTACCTTGTTTTCTTGCAGCTTTATCGAATAAGTTACGGAATTGTCTTTCGAGCAATCCATATGTATATTTTGCTTTTTGCTTTTCAGTAAGCTGAATACCGTATTCAGTAGTTTTTCCTCTACGTCTTCCAGTTGAAGCAGCTTTCTTTCCTAAAGACTTATCAGGTCCAAAAATTGGATCTTTAAATCTCCTTGCAATTTTTGACTTTGGGCCAATGTATCTTGCCATTTGTACTAATATTATTATTCGTTATTCGCTTAAAATTAGACTCTTCTTCGTTTTGGAGGACGACAACCATTGTGTGGAAGTGGTGTAACATCATGAATTTTGGTTACTTCAATTCCAGTATTGTTAATGGATCGTATGGCTGCATCTCTACCTGAACCTGGTCCTTTTACATAAACAGTTGCTTTACGAACTCCTAAATCAAAAGCTACTTTTGCACAGTCTTCAGCTGCTTTTTGAGCGGCATAAGGAGTGTTCTTTTTAGAACCCTTAAATCCCATTTTTCCAGCAGATGACCATGAAATTACCTGACCACTTGAATTCGTAATCGAAATAATCACATTATTGAATGTTGCTTTAACAAATGCAATCCCAATAGGCTCAATAACTACTTTACGCTTTTTAGTCGCTCTTACTCGTTTCTTTCCCATTTATCTATTATTTACCTACTTGTTTCTTATTGGCAACAGCACCTTTTTTACGTCCCTTACGTGTTCTTGCATTGGTATGAGTACGCTGCCCACGTGTTGGTAAACCTTTTCTATGACGAACGCCTCTGTAACATCCAATATCAATTAAACGCTTGATATTCATTTGAACTTCGGCTCTTAGTTCACCTTCGGTTTTATAATTTTCACTAATGATGTTACGAATAGCAACTTGTTGCTCGTCTGTCCATTCATCGACTCTGACTGAATGTTCAACATTTGCCTTATCCAGTATTTCGCGAGCAGTAGATAATCCAATACCATAAATATAAGTTAAACTTATATCTCCTCTTTTTTTTCCTGGAAGGTCAATACCTCTAATACGTGCCATATTCTATCCTTGTCTTTGTTTAAATCTTGGATTCTTTTTATTAATAACATACAGTCGGCCTTTGCGCCTCACAATCTTGCAATCCGCACTTCTCTTTTTGATTGATGCTCTGACTTTCATATTCTTACTTATATCTAAAAGTTATTCTTCCTTTTGTCAAATCATAGGGTGACATTTCTACCTTTACTTTATCTCCTGGTAAAATTCGGATATAATACATTCTCATTTTACCTGAAATATGAGTTAAAATCTCATGTCCATTCTCTAACCTTACTCGAAACATTGCATTAGGTAATGCTTCTGTTACCACTCCATCCTGAACTATTGTTGCTTGTTTTGCCATTTTATTCAGTCTAATTGGTTATAATCCACTGCTAGAACCCCCAGTTCTACCTTTAATTCGTCCAGACTTCATCAGTCCATCATAATGTCTCATAAGCAAATGACTTTCTATTTGCTGTAGTGTATCTAATATTACACCAACCATAATCAACAAAGATGTACCTCCAAAAAACTGGGCAAATTGCGAATTCACATTCATGATCATAGCAAAAGCAGGCATTATAGCTACCAATGCTAGGAAAATTGATCCTGGAAATGTAATTCGACTCATTATTGAATCTATATAATTTGCAGTTTTCTTTCCTGGTTTTATCCCGGGAATGAAACCACCATTTCTTTTTAAATCATCAGCAATTTGAACAGGATTAATGGTTACTGCCGTATAGAAATACGTAAACAATATAATCAAAATTGCAAATGTAAAATTATATCCAAAACTCGCATAGTTATTAAAGGAACCAGCTATTCCTGACCAAGAAGCTGAATTTGGGAAAAACTGAGCTACCGTTGGAGGAATGAACATTAATGCTTGTGCAAAAATAATTGGCATTACTCCAGCAGAGTTAACTTTAAGTGGTAAATACTGACGTACCCCTCCATATTGTCTGTTTCCAACAATTCGCTTGGCATATTGAACAGGAATTCTTCGTGTACCCTGAACTAACAATACAGTTCCTAAAATAACGAAAAGCAAAGCTACAATTTCAAGGAAGAAAATAATTAAACCTCCACCTGCTTCTCCTAAACGTGTATCAAATTCTGCGAATAAGGATTGTGGTAAACGAGCGATGATACCTATCATAATCAAAATAGAAATACCATTTCCAATTCCCTTATCCGTTATTTTTTCACCCAACCACATCACAAACATAGTTCCTGTGGTTAATAAGGTAATACTTGTAATAAAGAAAATCGTAGGGCTTAATGCATCCGGATTAGTTTGTGACACGATGGCCATGCCAGCCTGAACATTCAAATTTCTTAAAAACGCAACGGACTGAACAGCTGTTACCGCAATGGTAAGAACACGTGTAATCTGATTGATTTTCTTTCTTCCAGATTCCCCTTCTTTCTGCAGTTTTTGAAAATATGGAACTGCAATTCCTAAAAGTTGAATAACAATAGAGGCAGAAATATAAGGCATGATACCCAATGCGAATATGGATGCTCTTGAGAATGCGCCTCCTGCAAACATGTTAATCAGACCGAGAAGACCCTCGTTTGCCTGTTTTGAATATTCAGCTAATGCGTTAGGATCAATACCTGGTAGTACAATGTATGAACCTAAACGATAGATCATTATGAAACCTGCGGTAAATAGAAGACGTACTCTTAGGTCTTCAATTTTCCAAATGTTCTTGATTGTCTGAATTAACTTAAGCATCTATTATAGTTTTATGGTATTACCACCGTTTTTCTCGATAGCTTCAATGGCTGATTTGGAAAATGCATGCGCAGTTACTTCCAGTTTGGCTTTCAATTCCCCACGACCCAAAACTTTTACTAAATCTCTTTTTGAAATTAATCCATGCTCTATCAATACTTCAGGACTGAACTTTTCAATTTTATGAGTTTCACTCAATTTTTGAAGTACATCAAGATTAACCGGAGTATATTCTACCCTATTTGGATTTGTAAAACCAAATTTTGGTACTCTTCTCTGCAATGGCATTTGACCTCCCTCATGACCAACTTTTCTACTATATCCTGATCTTGACTGAGCTCCTTTATGACCACGTCCTGATGTTCCACCTTTTTTGGAACCTTCACCACGACCCAGTCGCTTACCTTGCTTATGTATTGAACCTTCTGCAGGTTTAAGATTACTAAGATCCATTGCTATTTCTTATATTCTGATTTAACCAAATGTTTCACCTTTTCAATCATTCCAAGAATCTGAGGAGTCTCTTTGTGAACAATTGAACTATTTATTTTACCCAATCCCAGTGCTTTAACTGTGTCCTTCTGTTTTTGAGGTCTTTTAATCAGGCTTCTAACTAATGTTATCTCTATTTCCTTCATGGGATTAACCATTATATACTTTATCAATGTCGATATTTCTCATTTTTGCTACTGTATAAGCGTCACGCATTTCCATCAGAGCCTTTACAGTTGCTTTTACCACATTATGTGGATTTGATGATCCTTTTGATTTTGCCAGTACATCAGATATACCTGCACTTTCAAGAACTGCACGCATAGCTCCTCCGGCAACTACTCCAGTACCAGGTGATGCAGGTTGCAAATAAACTCTAGCTCCACCGAACTTAGATTCTTGCTCATGAGGCACTGTTCCTTTAGAAACAGGCACTTGCAACAAGTTTTTCTTGGCATCATTTACACCCTTGGTAATAGCTTCTGTTACTTCTCTGGCTTTCCCTAAGCCATATCCAATAACACCTTCACCATTTCCAACAACAACAACTGCTGAAAAGCTAAAAGTTCTACCCCCTTTGGTTACTTTGGTTACCCTATTAATGCTAACAACGCGTTCGGATAATTCAATATCGCTTGTTTTAATTCTTTTTATATTTCGATCCATCAGTATATCTTTATCTATTAAAATTGCAGACCACCCTCGCGAACTCCTTCAGCAAAAGCTTTAATACGGCCATGATACAAGTATCCATTCCGGTCGAAAACTATCGAATCTATTTTTGCTTCCTTGGCTTTTTCCGCAAATTTTATCCCCATTAATTTGGCAACTTCTGTTTTTGTTTTGCCTTTCCTTTCTACATCTTTAGCTATAGATGAAATCGCAACAACTGTGGAACCATTAACATCGTCAATGAGTTGACCATAAATTTCATTATTGCTGCGAAAAACACTAAGCCTTGGTCTTTCCTGTGTACCCTTAATTTTTTTTCGGATACCCATTTTTATCTTTGACCTACGAAGACTTTTTTTATTCGTTGTACTCATTTTCTAAATATTTTAAGCAGCAGCTGTTTTACCTGCTTTTCTTCTAATTTCTTCACCTGTATACTTAATTCCCTTGCCTTTGTATGGCTCTGGTTTTCTAAGCGCTCTAATTTTTGCTGCAATCAATCCCAGTAATTCTTTATCACAACTTTCCAGTCTAATAACAGGACTTTTTCCTTTAACGGTTTCGGTCTCAACCTTAACTTCATCTGGAATAACAAAAATAACATCATGAGAAAACCCTAAGGATAATTCTAAGCGTTGCCCTTGATTGGAAACTTTATATCCTACACCAATTAATTCTTGCTGAATTTTAAATCCGTTAGAAACACCTTCAACCATATTACCAACAAGAGTTCTTGATAAACCGTGCATGGCTTTATGCCTTTTTTGCTCAGTTGGACGATCTACAAAGATTGTATTGTCTTCAATCTTCAGAATCATCTCTGTATCAATTTGTCTTTGCATTTCTCCTTTTGGTCCTTTTACAGAAACCAGATTCCCTTTTGTGATATCCACTTGCACCTTATCAGGAATTGCAATGGGCATTTTACCTATCCTTGACATAAAACAAATTTTTTAATAAACGTAACAAAGTACTTCTCCACCAACATTTGCCTTGCGAGCTTCCTTATCTGTCAAAATCCCTGTTGAAGTTGATATGACGGATATTCCCAAACCATTAATAATTCTAGGATGATCTTTTGCACCTGAATATTTTCTTAATCCGGGTGTACTAATACGTCCTAATTTTTTTATTGCAGGCAATCCTGTTGAAGGATCATACTTCAATGCAATTTTTATTGCACCCTGAACGCCTTTTTCTTCGTCAACTTTATAATTTAGTATGTAACCTTGTTCGAATAATATTCTGGTTATCTCTACTTTGACATTTGAACGAGGAACCTCTACAATCTTTTTCTTTGCTTTGATTGCATTCCTGATAATTGTCAAATAATCTCCAATGGTATCCATAATTCTCTCTTTTACCAGCTTGATTTTTTCACGCCAGGAATTAGTCCCTGATGAGCCATTTCTCTAAATAAGTTTCTGCAAATTCCAAATTGCCTGCTATATGCTCTTGGTCTACCTGAAATTTGACAACGGTTTCTTACTCTTACCGGTGATGCATTTTTTGGCAACTTGTCGAGTGCAGCATAATCACCCGCAGCTTTTAATTCTGCACGCTTTTGTGCATACTTTGCTACCAGCTCTCTTCTCTTCTTGTTACGAACGTTAACTGAAAGTTTTGACATGTTATTCCTGATTTTTATTTTTAAATGGTAAACCCAATTCAGATAATAATAAATGTGCTTCCTTATCCGTTTTAGCAGATGTCACCAAAGTGATATCCAAACCGTTAATTTTTGACACTTTATCGATATCGATTTCTGCGAAAATAATTTGCTCTAATATTCCAAATGAATAATTTCCACGTCCATCAAATCCTTTATCATTAATTCCTCTAAAGTCTCTAACACGAGGAAGTGAGACAGAAACAAGTCTCTCTAAAAACTCCCACATTCTATCACCTCTAAGTGTTACTTTAACACCAATTGGCATGCCTTCGCGGAGTTTAAAATTAGAAACTGATTTTCGTGCGTAGGTTGGAACCGCTTTTTGTCCAGCAATAAGCGTTAATTCATCAACAGCTTTGTCAACCAATCTTTTATCGGCAACTGCGCCATTTACACCCTGATTCAGTGAAATCTTTTGCAATTTTGGGATTTCCATTTTATTTGTATATCCCAATTTCTCGAAAAGTACGGGACTTACTTCCTCGATGTACTTTCTTTTATATTCCGGTACGTATTTCATTTGTCAATAACCTCCCCAGATTTTTTTGAATATCTGACTAATTTTTCCTTATCATTCAACTTACGTCCTATCCGAGTTGGTTCTGATGTCTTAGGATCAATCAGCATCAAATTAGACATATGAACGGATGCCTCTTTCTTAATAATACCACCATCGGGATTATCTTGTGTTGGCTTTGAATGTTTTGTAATAATATTAACACCTTCAACAATTGCCCGATCCTTTTCTTTTAAAAGACTAAGAATACGGCCAGATTTACCTTTACCATTTCCAGAGATAACCATAACTGTATCTCCTTTTTTGATTTTTAGTTTATAATTCGTATCAACTTTTTTCATCATTATACAACTTCAGGGGCTAATGAAACAATTTTCATGAATTGTCTTTCGCGCAATTCTCTTGCAACCGGACCAAAAATCCTAGTAGCGACAGGTTCTTTTGTCTCGCTAATTAGAACACAAGCATTGTCATCGAATCGGATATAAGTACCGTCTTTTCTTCTGACTTCTTTTCTGGTTCTTACAATAACAGCTGTTGATACAGCACCTTTTTTTACACTACTAGTAGGTATGGCTGATTTTACAGTTACTGTAATTAAATCGCCAACAGATGCATATCTTTTACCGGTACCACCAAGTACACTAATACAGAGTACTTCTTTTGCACCGCTATTATCTGCTACCTTTAATCTGGATTCTTTCTGTATCATTTTATTTAGCCTTTTCTAAGATTTTAACTAAACGCCACCTTTTACTTTTACTCAAAGGTCTTGTCTCCATAATTTGAACAGTATCGCCTTCCCCACATTCATTCTTCTCATCATGAGCCATGAACTTGGTAGATTTCTTAATGGTTTTACCATACATAGAGTGCTTGACTCTTCTTTCTACCAGGACAGATATGGATTTATCGGCTTTGCTACTTACAACGCGACCAATTACTTCCTTACGGCTATTTCTTTGAACTTTGTTTTCCATCTATCGAGATTATTTACTTAGTTGTCTCTTTCTGAGTTCTGTTTTAAGTTGCGCAATTAATTTTCTTGAAACCGTAATTCTCATTGGGTTATCAAGTGGAGAAACTGCATGAGAGATCTTCATTTTTGTATATCTCTCCTTCTCTTCAGAGACTAATTCTTTCAACTCTTTTGTAGTTAACTCTTGTATATCTGTATATTTCATTTTTGAGTTATTTATTAACCTACATAATCTTTTCTAACAACAAACTTGGTAAGCACCGGTAATTTTTGTGCACCCAGAGCCATCGCACTTTTTGCGAGATCAATATCGACACCATCAATTTCAAAAATTACTCTACCTGGCTTACAGATAGCTACCCAATATTCAGGAGCTCCTTTACCTTTACCCATTCTAACTTCAGCAGGCTTTTTGGTAATAGGCTTGTCTGGAAAAATACGAATCCATAATTTCCCTTCTCTCTTCATATGTCTGGTAATAGCTACACGTGCTGCTTCAATTTGATTGGCAGTAATGCGTGTTGGTTCCAGAACTTTTAAGGCAAATGTTCCAAATGCAATTTGAGAACCTCTGATTGCCATACCCTTAATTCTACCTTTCTGGACTTTCCTATATTTTGTTTTCCTTGGCTGTAACATTTTATTTTATTTAATATCCAAGTTTACTTTCTTCTTCTTTGTTGTGAATGCGAGGAGCGCTTTGGTCCTTTTTTAGGTTTGTCTGTACCAGCTCCGAAATTCAGAGATAAATCTCTTTTTCCATAAACATCGCCTTTGCAAATCCAAACTTTAACACCGATTGTACCATATATGGTATGGGACTCTACCAAAGCATAATCAATATCAGATCTAAATGTATGTAAAGGAATACGTCCTTCTTTGTATTGTTCGGTACGTGCCATTTCAGCACCACCTAAACGACCACTGCACTTAATTTTAACACCTTGTGCACCAATTCTCATGGTTGAAGCAATAGCCATTTTCATCGCTCTTCTGTAACTCATTCTGGCTTTAATTTGGCTGGCAATATTTTCTGCCACCAATTTTGCTTCCATCTCAGGTCTGCGAATCTCATAGATATTAATTTGAACATCTTTACCTGTAAGTTTCTTCAATTCCTCTTTAAGTTTATCCACTTCATTACCGCCTTTTCCAATAACCAAACCTGGTCTTGATGTGTGAACGGTAACAGTAATTCGCTTCAGTGTTCTTTCAATTACTACTCTTGCAATTCCACCTTTTGATAATCTGGCGTAAACATACTGCCTGATTTGATTATCTTCCATCAGTTTTACAGCATAGTCTTTTTCCGCATACCAGGTAGACTCCCATCCCCTGATATAACCTAAACGTAATGCTATCGGATTTACTTTTTGTCCCATATTAATTATTCTGCAGTGTTATCTTCAATTTTTTCTGTTTCAATTTTAGCTTCATGTGAACCTATAATCAGGGTCACATGATTTGATCTTTTCCTGATACGATGCGCTCTTCCTTGAGGTGCAGGTCTGATCCGTTTTAATTGACGAGCATTATCTACTGTAATTGACTTAACAAAAAGATTGCTCTCATCAATTTTAACTTCCTCGCTCTTCACCTGATAATTAGAAATTGCAGATAAAATTAATTTCTCCAATTTAAGACCATACGGTTTCTTCGGATGAAACTTCACAATATTTAATGCATCCTCTACACTTTTGCCTCTGATAATATCAGCAAGCAACCTCATCTTTCTTGGTGAGTAAGGGCAATTATTTAGTTTTGCTATTGCTTCCATTTACTTACTTTTTAACTGGGTGTCCTCGGAAATTTCTTGTTGGTGAAAATTCTCCTAATTTATGTCCCACCATATTTTCTGTAACATAAACAGGGATAAACTTACTTCCATTATGCACCGCAAACGTATGTCCTACAAAATCAGGGATAATCATTGATCGTCTTGACCAAGTCTTAATCACAGTTTTTTTACTGCCTTCGTTCATTTTCTGAACTTTCAGCTCTAATTTCCAAAACACGTATGGACCTTTCTTAATTGACCTAGCCATATCTTATTTTTTTCTTCTCTCTATGATAAGTTTATTCGATGGTTTAGTTCTGCTTCTGGTTTTTTTACCTTTAGCATACAAACCTTTTCTTGATCTTGGATGTCCACCGGAAGATTTACCTTCACCACCACCCATTGGGTGATCGACTGGATTCATAGCAACACCTCTTGTTCTAGGCCTGCGTCCCTGCCAGCGTGTTCTACCTGCTTTTCCTAATTTAACCAGATTGTGATCAGAATTAGAAACTACGCCAATTGTTGCACAACAAGTAACCAGAATATTACGAACCTCACCAGATGGCAATTTGATAGTAGCATATTTTCCTTCTCTCGCCACTAACTGTGCAAAAGTTCCGGCACTTCTAACAATTTCGCCTCCTTTAGCTGGATGTAACTCGATGTTATGAATATAAGTACCTAAAGGAATATCGCTTAATTTCAAGCAGTTACCAATTTCAGGTGCTACTTTTCCACTTATTACCTCTTGACCAATTTTAATACCTTGCGGAGTAAGCATGTATCTTTTCTCCCCATCTTTATATTTCAAAAGAGAAATAAAAGCAGAGCGGTTCGGATCATATTCAATGGACTCAACAATAGCAGGGATATTCAATTTATCTCTTTTAAAATCAATAATCCTGTAAAGTTTCTTATGACCACCACCTATGTATCTTACTGTCATTCGGCCCTGATTGTTTCTACCCCCTGATTTTTTCAGTGGTTTTGTCAGGCTTTTTTCTGGCTTATTGGTACTGATTTCAGCATATGCATTCAATACTGAAAATCGTTGACCTGGTGTAATCGGTTTTAATCTTTTTAATACCATGACTTTAGATATTACTATAGAAATCTATAATTTGTCCTTCTTTTAACGAAACGACAGCTTTCTTAAAGCTGTTTGTTCTACCATTAACGATATTACGTTTAGTGTATCTTGTTTTTGGCTTACCTAAATAAATCATTGTGTTTACTGATGTTACTTCAACACTATAAAGTTTTTCAACTTCATACTTGATTTGATCTTTGGATGCTTTTTTATCAACAATAAAACCGTATTTATTCTGACTTTCTCCTAAAGCAGAATATTTCTCCGTAATCAATGGCTTTTTAATTATATTCATCAGTCCTTTAATTCAGTAAGATTTTATTAATAACTTCAACCGCACTTTCCGTCAATACGATAGAATCGTTATTCAGAATCTCATATGTGTTAACATTTTCAGGAGGGCAGATGTAAGCATCGGGAACATTTCTGGCTGAAAGATATACATTGATATTCTCAATAGAAGTGATAACGAGACTCTTCTTATTATCAATTTTCAAATTATTCAAGAATAAAATGTACTCTTTTGTTTTAGGATCTTCGAAATTAAAATCCTCAACTACGATCACTTTCTTTTCTGCTAATTTGTATGAAAGGGCTGATTTACGAGCTAATTCTTTCACTTTTTTGTTCAGCTTAATATCATAGTTCCTCGGGCGTGGACCAAAAACTCGTCCCCCTCCACGAAAAATTGGATTCTTAATACTTCCAACTCGGGCAGCTCCAGTTCCTTTTTGTTTTCTCAATTTCTTGGTTGAACCTGTTATATCGGCTCTTTCTTTAGCTTTATGAGTTCCCTGACGCATGGAGGCCATTATCCGTTTTACATCCAGATATATAGCATGATCGTTTGGCTCAATACCAAAAACTTCTTTTGGAAGATCAATCTTCTTTGAAGTTTTTTCACCCTTTATATTATATACATCTACTTTCATAATACTATTTCTCAATAATTATGTATGAACCTTTTGATCCAGGAACAGCACCCTTTAAATAGATCAAATTATTATCGTGATCTAATTTGGCAATAATCAAGTTAAATACCTTGACTTTATCTCCACCCATTCGACCGGCCATTCTCATTCCTTTGAAAACTCGGGCGGGGTAAGATGCAGCACCAATTGAACCAGGTGCACGACCTCTGTTATGCTGACCGTGTGTTTGACCTCCAACTCCATGAAAACCATGACGTTTTACAACTCCCTGAAAACCTTTTCCTTTAGAAGTTCCTGTTACATCCACCCACTCGTCAACATTAAAAATTCCAATATCCAATGTATCACCTAATTTGAGGTTTTCAACACCTTCGTATCTTCTCAGGTTTTTAAATTCAGCAACAAAAACTTTTGGAGTTGTATTCGCATTTTTAAAATGCCCTGCCATTGGCTTGTTTGTGGACTTAAGTCTACGCTCACCATAACTTAACTGTACAGCATTATAGCCATCCTTGCCATCCTTGTTTTTCAATTGTGTTACAACACAAGGACCAGCTTGAATCACAGTGCAGGGAATATTATCCCCATTCTCATTAAAAATACTGGTCATTCCCAGTTTTTTCCCTATAATACCTACCATGATTATACTTTTATTTCTACATCAACACCACCTGGCAATTCCAGTTTCATTAGAGCATCAACAGTTTTAGCACTTGTGCTATAAATGTCAATCATTCTTTTATGTGAACAAAGTTCAAATTGCTCTCTTGCCTTCTTATTTACGTGAGGAGATTTTAATACCGTAAAAATCTTCTTCCTCGATGGTAAAGGAATCGGACCATTAACAACTGCACCAGTTGTTTTCACCGTTTTGACAATCTTTTCTGCTGACTTGTCAACCAGGCTATGGTCGTAAGAACGCAACTTTATTCTAATTTTTTGAGTGCCCATTCTATTAGTTATACTTTTAATGTCTCACCTTTAATTTTCGCTAATAACTTAGTCTCAATTGCGTCAGGAACTCTGTCGTAATGAGAAAATGTTACTGTTGAAAGACCTCGCCCTGAAGTTAATGTCCTCAGAGTGGTCACATATCCAAACATTTCTGACAATGGAACTTTGGCTTTAACAATTTGAGAATTTCCTCTCATGTCTGCACCTTCCATTTGTCCACGTCTTCTATTCAAATCACCAATTACATCCCCAAGATAATCCTCAGGTGTAACGACTTCCACATTCATAAATGGCTCCATCAAGACCGGGTTAGCCTTTTTTGCGGCTTCTCTGAATCCTAATTTTGCAGCTGTTTCGAAAGAAAGTGAATCAGAATCAACAGCATGATAACTACCATCAAAAACCCGAACTTTAACACCTTCTAAAGGATAGCCAGCAATAACACCATTTGTCAACGCTATATTGAATCCTTTTTCAACTGCTGGAATAAATTCTCTAGGAATAGATCCTCCAACAATTTCATTAACAAACTGAACTCCTTTCACTCCTTCTTCTGCTGGAATTAATTCAAACTCTATTTCAGCAAATTTTCCTCTACCACCAGTTTGTTTCTTATATACTTCTTTATATGTAACTGAAGTCGTAATAGCTTCTTTATATGAAACCTCCGGTGCTCCTTGGTTACAATCTACTTTAAATTCTCTTTTTAAACGATCTACAATTATTTCCAGATGTAATTCACCCATACCTGAAATAACTGTTTGACCTGTATCAATAGCCGTTCGTACTGTAAATGTTGGATCTTCTTCTGCTAATTTGCTTAAAGCAATGCTGAGTTTATCCATATCTGCCTGTGTACGAGGCTCTACGGCAATACCAATAACTGGATCTGGAAAATCCATGGATTCTAAAAGAATTGGACTTTTTAATGCGGTTAAGGTATCTCCGGTTTTAATATCCCTGAATCCAACACCAGCACCAATATCTCCTGCCTTAATCGATTCAATAGGGTTTTGTTTATTCGCATGCATCTGATATATTCTGGACATGCGTTCTTTCTTGCTTGTTCGAATATTCAATACAGCTTCGCCTCCGTTCAATGTTCCACTATAGACTCTGAAATAAGCTAATTTACCTACAAAAGGATCCGTCACAATTTTAAAAACAAGCGCACTGAATGGCTCTTTAGGATCTGAATTTCTGAATTCCTCTTCGTCTGTATCAGGATTAATCCCACAGATGGGTGGTAAATCTACCGGGGAGGGTAAATATTTAATAATTGAATCCAATAAAGGCTGAATTCCTTTATTTTTAAATGCAGAACCACAAAAAACAGGAGTAATGTTCATGGTAACAGCAGCATTGCGAATACCATTTTCAATTTCTTCTTCTGTTATTGTATCAGGATCTGTTAAATATTTTTCGAGTAAAAGGTCGTCATTATCAGAAATTGCTTCTAATAACTTATCTCGCCATTCACTTGTTATTTCGATCATATCTTCAGGAATGTCCTGAACTTCGAATGACATACCAAAATCTTCATCATTCCAAATTAATGCTTTTTGTTTGATCAGGTCAATACTTCCTACAAACTCGTTTTCAGCACCAATTGGTATGTGAATTGGAACAGGATTCGCTCCTAACTTATTCTTCAGCTGGTCAACAACTGAAAAGAAATCGGCACCTGCCCTATCCATTTTATTTACAAATGCGATTCGGGGAACATTGTACTTATTTGCTTGTTTCCATACTGTTTCTGATTGGGGCTCTACACCACCTACAGCACAGAAAAGCGCAACTGCACCATCCAAAACTCGTAGTGAACGTTCTACTTCAACAGTAAAATCAACGTGTCCTGGAGTATCTATTATATTTATAGCATAAGCATTATCCTTATACTTCCAAAAAATCTTTGTGGTAGCTGAAGTAATGGTGATTCCTCTTTCCTGCTCCTGAACCATCCAGTCCATGGTAGCAGCACCTTCGTGTACTTCACCTAGTTTGTAATTCACACCGGCATAATACAATATCCGCTCAGTAGTCGTAGTTTTACCAGCATCAATGTGTGCCATGATACCGATGTTACGATTAAAGACAAGACTTGTATTTTCTGCTTTTGCCATTGCCATTTAGAATCTAAAGTGTGAAAATGCTTTGTTTGCTTCTGCCATACGATGTGTATCTTCTTTCTTTTTAACGGCAGCTCCTTCATTGTTATATGCGGCCAGAATTTCAGCAGCTAATTTGTCAGCCATTGATTTCCCACCTCTTTTGCGTGCATAAGTATACATCCATTTCATACCTAATGAAGCACGTCTTCCTTCTTTTACCTCTGTAGGAATTTGGAAAGTGGCACCTCCAATACGTCTACTTTTAACCTCTACAGCAGGCATAATATTGTTCAGGGCAATTTTCCAAATTTCGAGTTCTTCCTTCTCTTTATTCTTCACTTTCACGATATCCAACGCATCGTAAATAACTTTAAATGCGACTGCTTTTTTACCGTCAAACATCATGTTATTTACAAACTTTGTCAGCAGAACATCACCATATCTTGGATCTGGCTTTATTTCGTGTTTCTTTGGACGCCCTTTTCTCATTTGCTATTCGATTTATAAATTATTTTTTAGGTTTCTTAGTCCCATATTTTGAACGGGATTGTGTTCTGCCATCTACTCCTAATGTATCTAGCGCACCACGAATAATGTGATACCTAACACCAGGAAGGTCTTTTACTCTACCACCTCTGATCAATACAATGGAGTGTTCTTGCAAATTGTGACCTTCTCCGGGAATGTAAACATTCACCTCTTTACCATTCGTTAATCTTACTCTGGCAACCTTTCTCATTGCAGAATTCGGCTTTTTAGGTGTAGAGGTGTACACTCTTGTACATACACCACGCTTTTGAGGGCATGAATCCAGTGCAGGAGACTTGCTTTTCTTAACAATTTGCTTCCTTCCTTTTCTTACTAATTGTTGTATAGTTGGCATAGACCTATAATTATTTCAATTTTTAAAGGACTGCAAAGGTATAACTCTTTTCTCTATTAATAGAAAAGTACCTTCAATAAATTTTAAAATTTTTTACGCTTTTGGAGCAGGTCCTCCGAAATTAAGAGGAATACCTTCAAAACCATCTTCATTCTTGATTTTTCCGTGAAGGGACTCAAACTTATTTACGTTTTCCTGCAAAGCGCCAAGTAATCTTTTAGCATGTTGTGGCGATAACACGATCCGAGACTTTACTTTAGCTTTAGGGATACCTGGCATAATTCGGATAAAATCGATAACAAACTCTTGATTAGAGTGCGTTATGATCGCCAAATTCGAGTATATCCCTTCCGCTATTTCTTCCGGCAATTCAATGTTCAGTTGATTTTGCTGTGGTTTATTTTCATCCATGATAAAACTTTAAGGATTATTCTGTTATTTCTTCTTTTTCAGATTCGCCTACCAGAAGTTCATATTCTTCCTTTGAGCCAACCAAAACATTATTGAACTCATCTAATCCGGTTCCGGCCGGAATTCTATGTCCAACAATAACATTTTCCTTAATACCAAGCATATGATCAACCTTACCTGCAATTGCCGCTTCGTTAAGCACTTTTGTTGTTTCCTGGAACGAGGCCGCGGACAGAAAACTACTAGTACCTAAACTAGCTCGGGTGATTCCTTGTAGTAACGGACTTACCGTAGCTGGAACAGCATCTCTGGCTTCTACCAATTTTTTATCTTTACGCTTCAGGTTAGAGTTTTCTTCCCTTAACCTTCTGGCACTGATAATCATTCCTTTCTTAAGATTTGGTGAATCGTTTTCTTCGATGACTACTTTCTTATCGTAGATCCAGTTATTTTCTTCAATAACTTTGAACTTATCAACTGCATCATTCTCAAGGAATCTGGTATCTCCAGGCTTCACTATGGTCACCTTCTGCATCATTTGTCGAGTGATAACTTCAATGTGTTTGTCATTGATTTTCACACCTTGCAAACGATAAACTTCTTGGATTCCATTCAATATATATTGCTGTACTGCAAACGGTCCTTTTATTTTCAATATATCAGCTGGTGTAATTGCACCATCTGACAATGCATTTCCTGCTTTGATAAAGTCATTTTCCTGAACCAGGATATGTTTTGACAAAGGAACAAGATATTTCTTTACATCGCCTTGTTTTGAGGCAATAATGATCTCTCTATTTCCTCTTTTAACTCCACCAAAAGATACAACACCATCAATCTCAGAAATAACAGCAGGATTTGAAGGATTACGTGCTTCAAAAAGCTCGGTTACCCTTGGCAAACCACCTGTAATATCTCGAGTTCGACTAGTCGATCTTGGAATTTTTATCAAGGTTGTTCCCTTTGTGACTTTAATGTCATCCTGAATCATAATGTGACCTCCAACAGGTGCATTATAATCTTTTAATACATTTCCATCTTTATCTTCGATAATAATGGAAGGAATTTTTGTTTTATCTTTTGTTTCAATAAGCACCTTCTCTTTGTGACCGGTTTGCTCATCTGCTTCTTCTCTAAATGTAATATTCTCAATAATGTGCTTGAACTTAATTGTACCATCAAATTCTGAAATAATCAGCGCATTATACGGATCCCAACTACATATTTTGAGTCCTTTTTCAACTTTATCACCATCTTTCACTTCCAAAATAGCTCCATAAGGAACATTATGAGTAAATACAATGACATTTAATTTTGTGTCTAATATTCTGATTTCACCAGAACGACTCACAACTATATTACGTTCTTGTCCGTCAACTTCATACTGAACACTACGTATTCCAGAGAACTCCAGTTTTCCATCTACTTTTGCATTAATCTGACTTTCAGATGCAATTTTAGATGCTGTTCCTCCAACGTGGAAAGTACGAAGTGTAAGCTGTGTTCCAGGTTCACCAATTGATTGAGCAGCAATAACTCCAACAGCTTCTCCGCGCTGAATCATGCGACCAGTTGCCAGGTTACGTCCATAACACTTCTCACAAACTCCACTTCGAGCTTCACATGTAAGTACTGAACGAATTTCAACACTTTCAATTGGGCTCTCTGTTATTATAATTGAAATCTCTTCTGTTATTTCATTCCCTGCAGTAATAATTTTATCTCCTGTAATAGGATGGTAAATATCATGTAAGGCAACACGTCCAAGTATTCTTTCCAATAAAGTTTCAACAATTTCTTCATTGTCTTTAAGGGCAGAAATATTCAATCCTCTTAAAGTACCACAATCATCTTCACGTATAACTACATCTTGAGATACATCATGAAGTCGTCTAGTTAAATAACCAGCATCCGCAGTTTTCAGGGCAGTATCAGCAAGACCTTTACGAGCACCGTGAGTAGAGATGAAATACTCAAGAACTGACAATCCTTCTTTAAAGTTAGAAAGAATTGGGTTTTCAATAATTTCACCTGCACCACCACCAGAAACGTGTTTACGTGGTTTAGCCATCAATCCCCTCATTCCACCAAGCTGTCTAATCTGTTCTTTAGAACCTCTGGCACCAGAATCAAGCATCATGAAAATCGGATTAAACCCATCTCTATCTGTTGCTAAGTGTCTTAAAAGATGTTTGGTGACACTATTTGTAATTCTAGTCCAGATATCGATAACCTGATTGTATCTTTCATTGTTGGTGATAAAACCATTCAAATAGTTATCGGTAATTTCATCAACTTCGGCCTGAGCACTTAAAATAAGTTCGTCCTTTTCAACAGGAACAGGTATGTCCTTCAGGTTAAAGGAAAGTCCGCCAATAAATGAGTAATGGAAACCCATATCTTTAATATCATCAAGGAATTTGGCTGTTTTTTCATAACCAGTTCTCCTGATAATATCTCCAATAATATCTCGTAAAGCTTTCTTCGTTAAAAGCTCATTCAAGAATCCCATTTCCTTTGGAACGTGTTGATTCAGAATAATCCGACCAATAGTGGTTTCAATTATTTCTTTCTTAAGGCTTCCATCATCCTGCATATTCTCGACTGAAATCTTTACATATGCATGCAGATCGGCCTTATTATGATTATGGGCAATTAAAGCATCTTCGAATGAATAGAAAACACTTCCTTCACCAATAATAGGCTCTTCTTTAGTCGATCTTTTACCTTTTGTCAGATAATAAAGACCTAAAACCATATCCTGAGATGGAACTACAATTGGAGATCCATTAGCAGGAGTAAGAATGTTGTGCGAGGCAAGCATTAATAGTTGTGCCTCTAATATAGCAGCGTGGCCCAATGGAACGTGAATCGCCATTTGGTCACCATCAAAGTCAGCATTAAATCCAGTACAAACAAGAGGATGTAATTGGATGGCTTTTCCTTCAATTAATTTTGGCTGGAATGATTGAATACCTAACCTGTGCAAAGTTGGAGCACGGTTTAACATAACAGGATGGCCTTTCAATACATTTTCGAGGATATCCCATATCATATTGTCCTTACGCTCAACTATTTTCTTAGCCGATTTAACTGTTTTAACAATACCTCTTTCAATCAGTTTTCTGATAATGAAAGGCTTAAACAATTCAGCAGCCATTGCTTTAGGCACACCACACTCATGCATTTTAAGTGTTGGACCTACAACAATAACAGAACGACCGGAAAAGTCAACTCTTTTACCTAATAAGTTCTGACGGAAACGTCCTTGCTTTCCCTTTAGCATATCACTAAGAGATTTCAAAGGACGGTTACCTTCCGTTTTTACAGCACTTGCTTTACGTGAATTATCAAATAATGAATCGACAGCTTCTTGAAGCATTCTCTTTTCGTTTCTAAGAATAACTTCAGGAGCTTTTATTTCAATCAGTCTCTTCAGTCGATTATTTCTAATGATAACTCTTCTGTATAAATCATTTAAGTCAGAAGATGCAAAACGACCACCATCTAAAGGCACCAAAGGCCTTAATTCAGGAGGCATTACTGGTAAAATTTTAATCATCATCCATTCAGGACGATTTTCAGCTTTTGTATTTGCTTCGCGGAAACTTTCAATTACTTTCAGCCTCTTTAAAGCTTCATTTTTACGTTGTTGAGAAGTTTCTGTATTTGCTTTATGTCTTAAATCATAAGAAAGATCATCCAAATTGATGCGCATCAATAAACTAAACAATGCATCGCCACCCATTTTAGCAATAAACTTATTTGGATCACTATCATCTAAGTAATGATTTTCTTCAGGTAATGAATCAACAATCTCTAGATATTCTTCTTCTGTTAAGAAATCAAGACGATTTACTCCATCTTCTTCTTTAAGACCTGGCTGGATAACAACATACCTTTCATAGTATACGATCATCTCCAACTTCTTGGAAGAAATTCCAAGTAAGTATCCAATTTTGTTTGGTAGTGATTTGAAATACCAGATATGTGCTACAGGAACAACCAGATTAATATGTCCAATTCGTTCACGCCTTACACGCTTTTCAGTTACTTCAACACCGCAACGATCACAAACAATACCTTTATATCTGATTCGCTTGTATTTACCACAATGGCATTCATAGTCTTTTACCGGGCCAAAAATTCGCTCACAGAATAAACCGCCCATTTCAGGCTTGAATGTTCTGTAATTAATTGTTTCCGGTTTTGTTACTTCTCCATAAGACCAATCTAAAATGGTTTCTGGAGATGCAAGACCAATTTTAACCTTGGTAAAATTGCTATCAATTTTCTTTTTATTCTTTCTAAGAGACATATTTTCTCTTTAAATATTAAGGTTAATCAAATTGAATATCGAGAGCCAGTCCTTTAAGCTCATTAATCAAAACATTAATTGATTCTGGAATTCCAGGTTCAGGAATAGGCTCACCTTTTACAATAGCCTCATACGTTTTAGCACGACCCACAATATCATCAGATTTTATGGTCAGTATCTCACGTAAAATATTAGACGCTCCAAATGCTTCAAGTGCCCAAACTTCCATTTCACCAAAACGCTGGCCTCCAAACTGTGACTTACCACCCAAAGGTTGTTGCGTTATTAATGAATATGGCCCGATTGAACGTGCATGCATTTTATCATCAACCATGTGAACCAATTTCAACATGTAAATTACCCCAACAGTTGTTGGCTGGTGGAAACGATCTCCTGTTAATCCATTGTATAAATAGGTCTTACCATACAAAGGAATCTTAGCATCGACCATGTATTTTTCAATCTGCTCTTCAGATGCACCATCAAAAATTGGCGTGGCAAACTTGACACCCAATTCTTTTCCTGCCCATCCAAGGATAGATTCGTAAATTTGACCCAAGTTCATCCTTGAAGGCACACCAAGTGGATTCAGTACGATATCTACCGGAGTTCCATCTTCGAGGAAAGGCATATCCTCTTCAGGAACAATCTTAGCAACAACACCTTTGTTTCCATGACGTCCAGCCATTTTGTCCCCTACCTTCAGTTTACGTTTTTCAGCTACATAAACTTTAGCAAGCTTAACAACACCAGTTGGAAGTTCATCTCCAATAGTTAATGCATATTGCTCACGTCTGAAAATTCCAATTTCTTCGTTGTGCTTCGCTTTGTAATTCTGAAGAATTCTCTTAACAAGATTATTCTTTTCTTCATTATTACACCATTTCTCAGGTCTTAATAAATTGAAATCTTCAATTTTAAGAAGCGATTTTTGTGTAAATCTATTTCCTCTTGGAATAATTACATCACTATACTCATTGACAACACCTCGTGAAGTTTCGCCAGCAAGAAGTTTTAATAATTTATCAATCAACAATTGTCTGAATGTTTCCAGATTTTTGCTATTCGATTTTTCAAGTTTGGTTAGTTCTTCTTTATTCTTGACTTTAAGCTCTTTATCTCGCTTAGCTCTTTCGAATAATTTTTTCTCAATAACTATACCTTTGGCTGAAGGAGGAACACGTAATGAAACATCTTTTACATCACCTGCTTTATCTCCAAAAATAGCTTTCAAAAGTTTTTCCTCAGGAGAAGGCTCTGATTCACCCTTTGGTGTAATCTTACCAATCAATATATCTCCTTCAATAACCTCTGCACCAATTCGGATTAAACCATTTTCATCCAGATTTCTGGTTGCTTCTTCACTAACGTTTGGAATATCGGAAGTGTATTCTTCCATTCCACGTTTTGTGTCGCGAACATCCAGTTCATATTCTGTAACATGTATTGATGTATAATAATCTTCCTTTACTGTTTTTTCTGAAATAACAACAGCATCCTCAAAATTATAACCCTGCCAAGGCATAAAAGCAACCATCAAGTTTCGACCTAGTGCAATTTCTCCTTTTTCAGTGGAGAAACCATCACACAATATCTGTCCTTTTTTAACCTTTTCGCCTTTTGCAACAATAGGTGTAATATTAATACAGGTATTTTGATTGGTACGTTTGAACTTAATTAATTTGTACTTTTTAACATCGCCATCAAAGTCAACAATTTTATCTTCTTCGCTTCTGTTATACTTTACAACAATTTCATTGGCATCAACATACTCAATAACACCATCGTATTCGGCAATATAGAACATGCGTGAATCGTGTGCAAGCCTTTCTTCGATTCCTGTACCTACAATAGGCGATTCTGGACGAATTAAAGGAACTGCCTGACGTTGCATGTTTGATCCCATCAAAGCTCTGTTTGCATCATCATGCTCAAGGAAAGGAATCAGTGAAGCAGCAATAGATACAATCTGATTCGGAGAAACATCCATGAAATGAATATTATCCGTATCAGTTATAACAAATTCACCACCTTCACGAGCTTTAACTTTATCATTCTGGAATTTTCCAGTTTTCATATCCAAAGGTGCATTTGCCTGAGCAATAATATGCAAGTCTTCTTCTTCAGCAGATAAATACTCTACATTTTCTTTTCCTGACTTAACGATACTCTTTTCAACTCTTTTATATGGTGTTTCAATGAAACCCATGCTGTTGATTTTTGCATAAACCGATAAGGTAGAGATAAGTCCAATATTCGGACCTTCAGGTGTTTCAATAGTACATAAACGGCCATAATGTGTATAGTGAACGTCACGTACCTCAAAACCAGCTCTTTCTCTTGACAAACCACCAGGGCCTAAAGCTGATAATCTCCTTTTATGAGTAACCTCTGCCAAAACATTGGTTTGATCCATAAATTGAGATAATTGGTTGGTTCCAAAGAAGGAATTTAAAACGGAAGTCAATGTTCTGGCGTTAACCAAATCAACTGGTTTAAACACCTCATTGTCTCGTACATTCATCTTTTCGCGAATAGTACGAGCCATTCTGGATAATCCAACTCCAAACTGAGAATACAGTTGCTCTCCAACCGTTTTAACCCTTCTGTTACTCAAATGATCAATATCATCGACATCTTGCTTAGAATTACTAAGTAAAATCAGATATTTGATAATCTGAATAATATCTTCTTGTGTCAGAACTTTCGTTTCCTCATCAGTGTTGAGGTTTAACTTTTTGTTCAGTCTATAACGCCCTACATCTCCGAG